>Ga0065704_10000199_pt1 | contig 297176 bp, 281 predicted proteins | sample SwiRhicommuniRL2_FD_59091 | JGI IMG/M metagenome (GOLD analysis project Ga0065704, IMG submission 59091) | Switchgrass rhizosphere bacterial communities from Rose Lake, Michigan, USA - RL2 v2 (version 2) | ecosystem: Host-associated > Plants > Roots > Rhizosphere > Soil | place: East Lansing, MI
AATGAATATTAATCCCTGAAAAAAAAGGCAGATAAAAAAATATAGCCAGCCCGAATACACTCCAAACCAGGATATGTATCAATATGGTTATCAGCTTGCTTTTTGATAGTAATAGTTTCATTTCATAAAACTGGTTTCATTATTTGTCCGGAACATAATAAAAACAGCTGCAATATCACTTATTAACTGGTTTCCTGCAAATTCCAGCGCTATTGAGCCATTTTGTGCCGACCAACAGGCATTTTTCGTCTTTTAACGGGGATTACCTTTTTTTATGATATATAAGATCTCGTTAATCGAACAAAAAGAAGCCTCCGTCTATGATCTGCTTGTCGCGGTATATTACATTTTAGGATGGATAAATAATGCTTTTGCTTTGTGTCTATGAAGAAGCAATTAATATCAACATTTATTCTCATCGCTTATAGTGCGATCCTGATCAAGGTAATGGTATTTAAGGATGTGCCCATGATCAGGATAGGCTCCTTGATGATTTATTTTGGTGGATCACAAACAGGTCCGGCCAATTTAGTTCCGTTCAAAACCATTTTGGTGTATCTGCTAGGGGAGAAGGGCTTGGTAATCGGAGGCATTAATCTTATCGGAAACATTATTTTGCTGGTACCGGTAGGATTGCTGGGCCCTTTGGTTTTTGCGGACATCACATGGAAAAAAATGTTTGTGCTTGCAATTGCCACCGGTTTTGCAATCGAGGGATTACAGGTACTATTGCGTGTGGGCATATTTGATATTGATGATGTTATATTAAACGGACTTGGTGTTATGATAGGCTATTGGGCCTTTACCGTTCTGGGAAGGAAGCTGCGTTTGATGGAATCCAAAAATATCAGGATTGCCGTAATTATAATGATGCTTGTAGCTGCTGGTGTAGCATGTTATGGTCTTGTTATTTATCAGAAAGGTCAGTTTCCGGTACGTTTGGAACCGGGCCCGGAGCGCGGCAGGTCTGACCGTGCTGAAGAGGGTCAAGGTAGTGGGCCTTCTCAAGGCAACGACCCCTGTGGGGGCACCGGTGGCCTGGGGCAGATTGTAAGTACAGGAAATCAGGCTATCATTGTTCAACAGCGCGACGGCGAGAAAGTAATGATTAAACTTACCCGCCAGACAACCATCAGAAACTCTTCAGGCGCCATCTTAGTGTCCGATTTAAAAATAGGTAGCAGGGTAACAATAGTTACCTACCAGTCAGATGCAGAGGGCAACAAAATTGCAACAGCTGTTTTGGTTTGCAACGCACCAAATCAGGGATCATGAGACGTCTACATTTTCTTTCAGTTGCTGCCTTGCTTTTCAGTATGCAGGTTTACGCACAAACCGGCCGTCAGGTAACCGGTGTGGTAAAAGATTCCACAGGAGCAACGCTACCATGGGCAACGATTAAATTGTTTACAGATAAAGACAGTTCAGTTGTTGCTACTAATTCCACTGGCAGGTTTACCTTCTCATCGGTATCAGTTAATCAATTCAGCCTGGTGGTTACTTCTTTAGGTTATCAGGGTGTTAAACGGCGGTATAATCTTGTTCCTAACAACATCACAGCCGAACTAGATCCAATCGTATTAAAAAGTGACCCTATTACGCTTCAAGGTGTTACAGTCACTAATGCTAATGCGGTTAAAATAAGGGAAGATACAATTGAATACAATGCATCAGCATACAAAGTGCGAGAAGGTGCAGTAATTGAAGACGCCATTAAGAAAATGCCTGGTTTAGAAGTAAGTAACGATGGTAACATCACAGCACAAGGTAAACAAGTAAACAAGGTGCGACTCAACGGGAAAGATTATATGGCAGGTGATGTGAAAAGCCTGACCCGAAACTTGCCTGCAAATCTGGTGCAGAATGTACAGGTCATAAACGATTACGGTGATCAGGCCAATATTACGGGCATCAAAATCGGTGACCCACAAAAGGTATTAAACATTAATATCAGGAAGGATAAAAATCATGGCTATTTTGGTCAGGGAACTGTGGGCAGTGGCCGTGATGCTGTTCGGGAAACAGCAGGGATAAAAAATGGGGGTCGTTATGTCGGAGCAACCAATGTATTCAGTTTCCAGGACAAGCGTCAGATAACCATATCAGGTGACGTCAACAATACCAATACAAGCCTGTTTACCTTTACTGGCGGAGACCGTCCGAATGTGTTTGGTCCGGATCCAAAAGGTATTACTACCACACGCTCATTAGGGTTTAACTATCGTGATGATTGGAGTAAAAAGGTAAAAGTTTACGGCAGCTATAGTCTTGCAGACAACTCGGTATACACCACTTTAAAAACGGTTCAAAATAACATATCAGGCCAGCTACCTTCAGTCCAGAACAGCAATAGCACAGAGAATACCCAGAATCTTAACCATCGTTTTAAATTCAATATAGAATACAAGCCAGATACAGTAAATTACTTTAAATTCATCCCTACGTTTTCGTACAGCGGGGGGCGCACCGATCAAAATTTTGCAAGTAGGCTACAAGCCCAAAATATCGGTAACACTTTAATCTCAGATTATACAAGAACTTTATTGTCTCACACCAAGGCGCCCAACTTTGGCCTTAGTGCATTGTACAACCATCGGTTTCGGAAGCGCGGGCGCAATTTCAATGTATTGTTAGCCAGTGGTACTACAAGAAATAAACAGTATCAGAATCCTGTCTACAATTATCTGNAAGGCAATGCCAATGCCCCGNTAAATCAGATGATCAATACCAGCAGGCGTACCGACAGCTTGGGTCTTTCNTTGTCATACCTGGAGCCGATAAGTAAAAAAACATATCTGGAATTNAATTACCAGTACCATAACGTACAAACAGGGGCGGACAGGCTTACCGACACGGTTACCGGCGCAGGTGATGTCAATCGCGATCCTAATTTAAGTAACGATTACAATTTCAATTTCATCACCAACAATTTTACCGTAAACTATCAGGTAATTGACCAGAAATATAACTTTACATTGGGTGTGACCGCGCAACCAACATTGCTGAAGGGCTCATCATCTGCCACTGCCCCGACACACAAAACCATATTTAATTTTTCACCGGTACTGCATTATGTTTATAACTTCTCCGACCTTCAGGCACTGGCTTTGGACTACCAGGGAGCAAGCAATTCACCAGTCTATTACCAATTGCAGCCGGTGATTGACTTTTCAGAGGCCAGCTATCCGATACAGGGTAACGCGGATCTGCTGCCCGAGTACAACAACAACTTTCAGATCAGGTATAACAAATTCGGAGACGGTACGGGCAAAACTTTTTTTGTGAATCTGAGTTTTACTCAAACTGACCATAAGATTGTAGCCAACACCGTTACCTATCCACGCAATTACAAAGCTGACCCAAGGCTAGCGGGGGCAATATTAACGAAATATCAGAATGCTTCTGGGTTTTATAATGCTTCGGCATATTATGCGTTTGCCAAGCCATGGGCAAAACGAAGATACAGCTTATTCTTTAATGGGAAGGTCACTTACAATAACAACATTTCTTACCTCACTGATGTTCTCGATTCACTCGGTATTGATCAAACTGTCCAAAAGAATATCGCTAAAAACTTTGTGCTTTCTCAGGGAGTACGTTTCAGGGTAGATATTCCCGAGGTTTTAGACGCAGAGGCGAGTGCCAGTTATAGTATTAATCAATCCAAAAATTCTGTCGCACATGCCAATATTGACAATAACTTTCAAACCATTACTCTTGGCACGAATGGCAACCTCTATTTCCTGAAAAATTGGACCTTAAATTATAACTACAGCAAGATGATTTATGAAGGCTTCAGTGGTTCCACCAACCCAAATATTCTGAATACCTACCTAGAGCGGCGTTTTCTAAAGAACAACATAGGTACGCTGCGCTTTTTTGTGTATGATGTATTTAGTGAGAATACAGGTTTTACCTCAACTCAAAACGCTTATGCCATTACGCAAAGCAGCGTAAACCGCTTAGGGCGTTATTACCTGCTCACCATTACACTCAGACTGCAAAAGTTTGTTGGTCGTCCTCCAAGGGGGATGCCAGGTGGCCCGGGTGGGGGTGGTTAGCCCCCGGGCTAAGTGCAAAAATCTAATCTCCTCCTAACGGTTTTACTAACTTTAAGGTTTTTTCATTACCAGAATTTGCTGTTTTTGCATCATACTCAATGCTTTCGGTGATTAAGTCAGAATCATAAGCAATTCTGGCTTTTCCCTCAGGCACAAAAATACCTGTACCACCTTTGCTGTTATCAATGTTTATTAAACCAATAGTGTAATTTTTAATGTTGTTGCCTTCTTTTACACCCGAAATTATCGTAGCAAATATGGCAGAGTAGGAGCCATAAGTAGATTTAACTTTCCCGTAGATGGTAAAATTATTTCCCGAACCTGATATTGCCGTTACAATGCTGGTATCTCTTAAAGTTAATACATGCTCGCCAATTAAGCTTATACCAAAATCATCATTGTGTTGGTCAAAAAATTTCACCTTTGAACTCAGAAATGCATTTCCCGGTTTATCTCCGGATATGTTTGATGCTTTTAGAATCAGTGGCGATACATAAAATGCGCCCTCCATATTAGGGGGTGTTGTACCTTCATTAACTGGAAAATTTAATCTTTTAAGGGTATCTAAATATTGCTGTGGAATTACATCCTCGATTTTATTTTTAAGAATTTCTTCATTTGATGGCCCATCTTTATCTTTTTTGCATGAAGCAAGGTAAGAGATGCATATTATTGCCAGTGTTACAATTGAAGTGTTTTTCATTGGTATTATCTTTTACTTTTTAATTTTAATTGATATTTGTCCGTCTTCCAGGGCTTCAATATTTTTCTCGGCAAAGATGGCCGGATTGGTCTGTTGTAAGGCAACCAGTAAATCTTCTGTTGTGCCGCTATGCTGCAAATTAATTGTAGAGCCCGATGAGCTAAATTTCATTTTCGAACTGGCCACACCCTTAGTACTTGCTGCCTTTTCATTAATGCTCTTTAGGGTAGCAAAATCGACACCGATAATATTTACAGTAGTCTGCGCTTCGGCTGCCACTTCTTCCTCCGCAACTTTCTTTTTGCCAAAGAAACTACCGATTTTACCACCGGTTTTTCCGGCTCTATCAGCTTGTTTTCCCGCTTTATCCGCCTTGTCAAGTGCACGGTCTATTTTATCTAAAATGCCTTGTGCATTTACAGATGCTACACCAAATAATATCATGGCGAAGCAAATAATTCCAAATTTTTTCATAACGGTAATTTTTAAGATGTACTCAAAGTGACTAATTATTGCTTTTTCAAACAATAGATGAAAATTTGTATTTTTTTCTAATGGTTTACCTGTATTTTTTGTGATAATTTTTTATCGCAAGGTTACCTCACCAAATCAAGCCTTTGAAGCAATTATACACTGATGGTGCAGTTAGAAGGAGGTAAGAAAAAAAAGCGGGTAGTTTTGCTATTCCTTATATAGCTAGCAATTCAGTTATCTCCGTAATTATTTGTGATAATTATATGTGGGCCAAAATATTAACCAATTTGTTGAAAGGATCACGCACAAAAAATCTACGAACACCCCACGGCTCATCAACGGGACCATATTCAATTGATATCCCACAATCTCTCATTCGCTTAAGCGCCTCATCAATGTCATCGACTTCGATAGATAAATCAGGTACCGGTGTACCCGAACCACCCTCCGTTGCAAAGCTTATCTGAATGTTTTGATTCTCATTAGACCCATAGGTCTTAATCCAACCATGATCCATCAATAAATCAAGCCCAAATATAACTTGGTAGAATTGTTTGGCCGCATCTATGTTTTGCGTGGATATGTCTACAACGATTCTTTTAACTTTCATAGATTAATATTGACTGCAAATAAAAGAAAATAATGAACACATATTGTAAAGTTTCTGAGTTTACAGGTTAAGATAGCAGTTCAGGTAAATCCGAATAATATTTATCTTTATTTCAAAAGCTACCTTTTATGAACACACTAGATGCCTTTATTAAAGCCAGTGTATGGTATGGCTCAACAGACGAAGCCGAAGCCTTACTTGCTTCTTCTCCCGACATTGCCGAAAGTAGCATTTACACGGCTGCATTGCTTGGAAATGACATCGCCATAAAACACTTTTTGGCTCAAGATCCTTCTCTTGCCACCGCTAAAGGAGGAACACTAGGATGGGATGCATTAACCTATCTCTGTTTTTCCCGGTTTTTGCATAGTCTCCCTCCGGCATCTTTTGTTTCCGCTGCTCAAACATTGATCAGGGCCGGAGCTGATGTAAATACAGGTTTCTTTGATGATCAGCATACACCTCATACAGAGTGGGAAAGTGTCCTTTATGGCGCTTCTGGGGTAGCATTCCATCCGGAATTGACCCGATTGCTTCTCAACAACGGTGCAAATCCTAACGACAACGAAATACCTTATCATTCACCAGAAAGTTACGACAACCGTGCCTTCCAGCTATTGCTCGATAGTGGTAAGATGACTGTAGATTCCCTGGCTACTATGCTGTTGCGTAAGTGTGATATTCATGATACCGAAGGCATCCGCTTGGCATTGCACAGTGGGGCAGATCCTAATCGTTTAACCATTTGGGGCGTTACAGCGCTACACCAGGCCATCCTGCGCGACAATCAGTTACAAAACATATTGATGATACTGGAGCATGATGCTAATCCTGGATTGCAAAGCCAGAAAGACGGCAGATCTGCCACAGTGATGGCAGCACAAAGGGGCAGGGCAGACGTATTGCAATTGTTCCGGGATTACGGATTTGACATATCCCTGCAGGGAATGGACGAACTGGCCAGAGCCTGTGCGCTGGATGAATCTGCAACAGGAATTTTATCGGCTGAGTATGGAGGTATGCTACTTGGTGGGTTTGCGGGAAATAACAACGCGGCAGGAATAGGAAGAATTCTTGCCTTGGATATTCAAGTAGATACGCCTTATGTAAATGGAGATGGTTATTTTGGAATTCCGAAAAATAGTACTGCATTGCAGATTGCAGCTTGGCGCGGAGCTCATGATGCAGTAAAAATGCTCATCAATAACGGAGCAAACGTAAATACAAAAGATACTAACGGAAATACACCATTGTTGCTCGCTATACGTGCTTGTACCGATTCCTACTGGATGGACTGCCGCAAAACGGATTCGATTGCAGCGTTGATTTCGTCGGGGGCAAATACGGAAGGTATTATTCTGCCTACTGGATATGATGATGCAGACCGCTTACTTGATGCCGAACTCAACAATGATATCAGATAGTTTTATCTAGTTATTGAGTAAATTTGTAAACCAAAATAAGTTAAATAATGGAATACATACAGGTCAAAAAGGCTACTATTGATGATTTAAGTGCCACTCAGCGCATTGGTAGAGAAACTTTCTTTGAAACATTTGCCGATAGTAACACGAAAGAGGATATGGAAAAGTATCTTGAAGACAGTTTTAATAATAGTCGCGTGATTGCTGAATTGAGGAATCCAGATTCATCGTTCTATATCGCTTGGGAAAATGAAAATCCTGTTGGTTATCTAAAATTAAATACCGGAACTGCACAGACAGAACAACAAGACCAAAAAGCTTTAGAAATTGAGCGCATATACGTCAAAAGCAGTCATCATGGAAAAAAGGTAGGTCAACTTCTTTATGAGAAAGCGCTCGAGGTTGCTCGGGAAAAGCATAACTCTTATCTATGGTTAGGTGTTTGGGAAAAAAATCCACGAGCAATAAGATTCTACGAAAAAAACGGATTTATAGCTTTTGACAAACACATATTCAAAATGGGTAACGACGAGCAGATAGATATTATGATGAAGAAAGAATTATAAAAAACGTAGTTCTACCTATAAATTATATGTTCTGACGCAATTCACCTCTAAGTTGTCGTTTTTACACCACATCAAACTCTGAAATGCACTCCATCTTTGTCTTGTCAATCAAATACTTTTATCATCAAACTAAAAAGAAAACGAAATGAGAAAAATTACAGTATTGTCGATGATTTCACTAGATGGGGTGATGCAAGCACCAGGTGGACCCGGAGAAGACACATCAGGTGGCTTCAAATATGGCGGCTGGACCGCCTCATATGGAGATGAGCTTTTTGGCAAGATCATACAGGAAGAGTTGAAGCCTGCAGAATATCTTTTAGGTAGAAAAACCTATGAAATTTTTGCGTCCTACTGGCCCGATCACGCTGACTTTTGGCCTGGCATTAATGATGGTGCCAAATATGTCTTGTCACAGACCGTGGAAAAATCAGATTGGAAAAATACTATTTTCCTCCAAAATGTGGCAGATATAAAGAAACTTAAGAATTCCGAAGGTGCCGACATTCAAGTTTGGGGTAGTAGTAAGCTCATTCACTTGTTGCTTAAACATGAGCTTGTGGACGAGCTCCGTTTAAAAATTTACCCAATAATTCTTGGTGAAGGAAAAAGACTGTTCGATAACGCCGTGATCCCGGCAGCTTTTACATTAGCAGAACATCATATTACATCAAAAGGGGTTATCATTGCCTATTACAAGCGAGCCGGAGAAGTTACTACAGGCAATGTTGGGTAGTAAGTAACAGACATATGCTTATTAAAAAGAAAGAATAGGGGGCATCTTACATCTTATTCACTTTGCGGATTACCTTTTCAATTCTAGACCGCTTACTTTCTTTCTCAATACCTCTTATTCTGGAGGTCAATGTCTTTACGAAAGCCACTTTATTTTTGGTATTGACAACGTGGAATGCATTTTCTGCATACATGGGTAATTGGTTGTCGGGGCTTTTCAGTAGTCGCTCATTTAGTAAAGAGAACACACTCTCGTTATATTCTTTAACACCACAAAGTTTAATCATAATACCTACACAATGGTCATTGGTGATAACTGAACCTTGGTCGGCGGTGGCTATTATTTTAGGCAATGCATTATAGATTGCTTCAGGTTTAATTGCAGTGATCGCATTTAAAGCGGTCATTGCTCCCCACTGCAAACGGTTATTCTTACTGTCTAANAGATTTATCAGTTCCGAACTGAAANCNGCTATCATNTCCGGTTTCAATGTTCCAATCTCATAAATTACCTTTATGCAATCGTTCTGGATATCCTTACTTTTATGATGGAGGTTTTTAACCAACTCCCGAACTGCCTCATTGTTGGTGCATTGTACAATAGCATTGGCTAGTTCCTGATTGGGTACTTCATCCCTTCTTCCTAATGAATGTGCTAACTTATCTATTGTGTTGGTATTCATTTTTTATTAATTTCTTGTACTCAAAGAGACTTGGTATGTTAATTTTATATGTCTGAATTTACGAAATAGAAACCAGTTTTAAAGTAAAATAACAGATTATCATTTTAACCTTTTAACAGCTAAGCTATAGGCTACATCAAGATGATTTTTTAAGACTGGTAAGCTTTTCTTACGTGGTTTTACGATACATAACCAATACATTGCTCCATAAAAGGGGTGAGGCATCACTATGTTCTCTGCAGTGAAATCTATTCCCGAGTCTACATATGCACCAATGCCTTTCTTTAGCGCTATGCCCTCAAAGGTGTTAATAAATGATGCTTTGTCGATACCAATATTTAGTCGAAAGAAACCCTCTCTATTCAACTGAGATACACTGTCGAAATCATTGTCACTGGTAACTATAGTTGCAAATGGCATCATCTTTTCCTGATCATACATAAAGAACAGGTCACCATTCGCTTCTGTTATATTCACATTTTTAAAATTTGATAAAATATACGCAGTAATTTCCTCTATGGTCATAATCAATTCTGGTTGCAGTTAAATTGTAAATGTCTGCCGCTAACTTTACATTTGCAAGTAGTTACCTCTTTGTATAATAGTAACAAAAAGTAAAGTTTTATTGATTTACAGTGCTTTAAATTTTCAATGCAACAAAATAAAATTGACACCTGTCCATTTCAGGAAGCAATGGATCTGATGTCGGGCAAATGGACCATGACAATCATCAATACACTGATGGCAGGTAAAATGAGGTTTAAGGTATTGGAAAGATCAATCCCTGGTATCAATACACGTATGTTGGTTAAGGAGCTCAAACAATTGGAAAAAACAGGGGTTCTGACCAGGACCGCTTATGCCACAGTTCCTCCAACTGTCGAGTATGCATTAAGTGAAAAAGGAATTTCATTGACATCTGTCCTTGCTGCTGTTCAAGACTGGGCTTTAAAAAACATGCAAACCAAAAATTAAACTTAAGATGGAAATAAATAAGATAGATATATCTACCAGATATGCTACACATGCCGACTTGCCTAAGCTTGGCAAATTTTTACAAATGTTGGTTGAGGCCGAACGTCCTTTTAATCCTACTTTAAAGGATGGCGAAATCTTCTATTACGACCTTAAGACACTTATAGAGGATGAGCAAACAGCAATCCTAGTGATCGAGTTTAATGCTGAAATCGTTGGATGTGGTTATGCCCAAATTAGATCAGCAAAAGCTTACGAACGTCATGAGCTCTTTGGTTATCTGGGCTTCATGTTTGTAAGTCCGGAATTTAGAGGAAAGGGGATTAATAAGCTATTGATAAACGATCTTAAGCAATGGGTTTTATCAAAAGGAATAACTGAGCTGCGTCTTGATGTATACCACGACAATGATGCGGCTGTGAAGGCATATGAAAAAGTAGGTTTCAAGAAATTACTTACAACAATGCGCTGTGATATCAGCTAATCGCTATTTTAATATTAGTTGGCACAACCCAAAAATAACACCAGCGTGCGCCTTATCAACCATAAAAATTCGTAATTAAAGCCAAAGAAATGTTGGCTTTTTTTTACAAATTGCGATTTCACACACAATGAATGAGAACTAACCTAAATAGTGAGTTGGCCACCAAGCCGCACTATCCCATATTAGACGGCCTTCGCGGTGTCGCAGCCATAATCGTTGTAACGTTTCACCTGGCTGAACCATTCTCAACAAGTAATTTAGATAAATTCGTTAATCACGGTTATCTGGCTGTCGACTTTTTCTTTTTATTATCAGGCTTCGTGATGGGCTATGCCTACGACGATCGCTGGCATAAAATGACAGTAGGAAGCTTTTTCAAACGCCGCATCGTACGCCTTCAGCCAATGGTGGTTTTGGGGATGACCCTCGGCGCAATCGGATTCTATTTTACAGATTCTACACTATGGCCGCTCATTCATACTATTCCTATCTGGAAGATGCTGCTGGTACTGCTGATCGGTTATACGATCCTGCCCGTGCCATTATCTCTTGATATACGTGGCTGGCAAGAGATGCACCCCTTGAATAGTGTGGGATGGTCATTGTTCTTTGAATATATTGCCAACATTCTTTACGCAATCTGGATCAGAAAATTCTCCAAAACGGCATTAAGTATTTTAGTTGGCATCGCTGCTATCGCACTCGTACACCTGGCGATCACAAACGGCGACGTTAGTGGAGGATGGACGCTGAACGTGGAGCAGGTACGCATTGGATTAACGCGCGTCATGTATCCGTTCTTTGCCGGTCTGTTACTTTCCCGTGTTGCCAAGCCCACCCGTATTAAAAATGCCTTTCTATGGTGTAGTCTTTTAGTAGCTATAGTACTCTATATGCCTCGCATTGGTGGTGCAGAGCATCTTTGGATGAACGGAGTTTATGACTCTGTTTGCATTATCATCGTATTTCCACTTATCGTATACCTTGGCGCAAGTGGCCGGATGCAAACCCAAAGAGAGAACCGCGTTTGCAAATTCTTAGGTGAGATATCATATCCACTTTACCTGGTACATTATCCGATTGTCTATTTTTACGTGGCCTGGATCAGCAACAATAAAGGTTTAACGATAGTGCAGGCATGGCCATATGCGTTAATCATCTTAATAAGTAGCATCATTTTGGCATATGCCGCATTGAAATGGTACGATGAGCCAGTTCGCAAATGGTTGCGGAAAAAGCTTACATGAGGATCAGAAAACGGTTAACCCAAAGATGAAATTTTAGAAAAAGCTATTGAAATGGCCAAATGATTATGATTTACAGATAAATACTAACGAAACATATTACCTAATGAAGCTATTTTTTTCTTTACTCGCGTTTCTAATATTTGTTCAATTTGCTTATGGGCAAAACGTTGACAGTCTAAAAAAAGAAGAAGTTCAAAAAGAGTTAGAACAACAATTATTTCCAGGTTCCCAACTACAAAACGATTTTCATTTCGAATTTTCAAACCCTTTTACTGAATTAAATTTCTTAACACAAGATGGTTATAAATTAAATGGATTACTCTTCAAGGCAAAGCAGACGGAAGGATTGATATTTTATCTGCATGGCAGCAATGACGGACTTGATACCTGGGGGAAAGTTGCCCCTTTTTATAATAATCTTAATTATGATATCTTTATTCTTGACTATCGAGGTTATGGGAAGAGCGAAGGTAAGGTGAGTAGCGAACCTCAATTGTCTAGTGACATTCAAATGGTATATGACAATTTAAAAAAGATCTATCCAGAATCGAAGATTATTGTGATTGGCCAATCAATAGGTACAGGGCCTGCCGCTATCCTTACAGCAAACAATAATCCGAAAGCGCTTATCTTACAAGCGCCATATTATAGCCTACCAGATTGGATATCCAACATTGCACCAGATATTGATACTTCCAGTATGAAATATCAATTTAAGACTTATGAATTTTTGCAGAAAATAAAAGCACCTGTAACAGTTTTTCATGGAGACGCAGACGACGCTATATATATTGGCTCTTCGAAGAAACTTAGTTCATTTTTTAAGAAAGATGATAGATTGTTTATTTTGAAAGGCGAGGGGCATAACAACTTTATAAATAATACAGAGTATTTAGAAAAAATGAAGACGATTCTTCAACAATAGCCCTTCTTACACTTTATTAAACTTGTGTTATGGCTACTTAACGCGATTCAATTTGATCAATCATAGCCTTTTTTACAGCGGCCAAAGCATGATCCTTTGCTTGAGCAAAGGATATACTGTACATACGTTCAATTGAACGTAAACTTGCGGGAAAACTTGACAATAGTTTATCATAATAATCATCCAGAAGATCTGGTGATGGTTTGCGGATCGTAACGCTAAGGTCAAAACAACGGAGCAACGACGGTTCAATAAACTCACTATAATCCGTAGCACAGATCAGTAATGCATTATCCGGATAATAATCAATCAGATGAATCATTGTATTAACTAGTCTGCCCATTTCATCCCCATCTTTAACATCAACACTTCTTACTTTGCTTATCTCATCAAACTCGTCAATAAATAATACGGCTTTTTCTTTAGCTGCTATATTAAAAACAGTTTTAATGCTGTGTGTTATATCATTAATAGATCCTGAGAGGATATTACTCAGATTTAATACAATTAAATTTTTTTCCAAACCAGAGGCAATAGCCTTAACTGTGTAAGTTTTGCCACATCCCTGGCTCACATTCAGTAACATCTTGTTGTCAATCGGCAAACCATATTCGTTTAATTGTTTAAAATAACGATGTTCACTGATTAACCGTGTAATTATTTGTTTATTCGCATCATCAACAAAAAGGTCGTCCAGCAATACCTTTTCGCTATCGTTTATAAAATAATTATATGTATACATTCTCCATCTAATTGAAAGCGTGCCGTATTAAGTCCATCAGAAAATAATACATCGTAAAAAAAAATATCCAAGGTGAAGACCCCATGCCCGTATATATACCCATACAAAAATGGAGCCATATACCTTAAATGATTAAGTAAAAAAACTCTGTATTGTTAATCGAAGGCACAGATTTACAAGAATATACGCCATATAGACCTATACTGGAAGGGTATAAGCCCTATATTTTTTTAAAAAAACTTGTAAAATGTTGAAATATTATCAAACTCCATATAAATAGTGACTTTGACAAGTGATGAAAAAGGGGTAATGGATTACCTAAAAATTGAATTATGGCCGCAGATGATGATTGCCCGGATAAAATTGAGTTGGTAACCCATAAAATGAGAAAATTAATTATTTTATTGACGATTATACAGCCGTAATAAACTTATTTATTACCAAGTTGTTCTGCTAGGCCAATCAGAATCCCTTCCACTCCGCGAATGTAGCACAACTTATAGGAGTTCTCATACTGAACCATTTCGCCAACCAGTTCAGCGCCATGTTTGCTAAGTCTTGATACCACCTCATCAATATCTTCAACAGTAAACATTACTCGTAAATACCCCACCGAGTTCACGGGGGCCGTACGGTGGTCTGAAATAACAGTTGGCCTTAGAAATTGCGACAGTTCCAAACGACTGTGGCCATCCGGGGTAACCATCATAGCAATCTCTACATGCTGATCGCCCAGTCCGGTAACACGACCAGCCCATTCACCCTCAATTGTAGCCCGTCCTTCAAGCTTTAATCCTAATTCTATAAAAAAGGGGATCACATTGTCCAGCGATTCTACAACGATGCCAACATTATCCATCCTTACTATCTTACTTTTTGTCATGTTTTTTCTCCTCAAATTTATTACTGTTCAGGTGCGCCTTTAGGATCCATCCATACAAACTCCCAATGGTGGCCATCTAGGTCCTCAAAGCTGTGTTGGTACATAAAGCCGTAGTCAGTGGCCGGATTAGGTATGGTGGCACCTGCCGCCTGTGCTTTATTTACCATTTCGTCAACGCCCTCTTTACTATCTGCAGACAGGCAAATAGAGCACTCTACCGCTTTGTGGGCATCCACAATTTCTTTTTTAGTGAACGTCTGAAAGAAAGGTTCTGTTAGCAGCATAATATAAATGGTATCGCTAATGATCATGCAGGTAGCTTTCTCATCGGTAAATTTGGGGTTAAAAGTATAACCAAGTTTGGTAAAAAACTCCACAGATCTGTTAAGGTCCTTAATAGGGAGGTTTACAAAAATTTGAGTTGCCATTATTTTTTTATTTAAGTTATACTCAAAGATACAGCAATGCCTTGCACGTTCAACTGTGCAATAATGACAAATTAAGGGGGGAAATACGACGTGCTAAACAACTAACAGATTTTCTAAAACCTCCCGTCATCCCGACGATACGAGAGATCCCCTGGTTCTCGGGATAACGCAGTTGTGATTTTACATTTAGTATCTTTGACAAAAAGCCACTTTTATTAAATCCTGAAACAACCAAAAAACTCAATATGTCTGCATATAAACGTCGCGATTTCTTAAAACTTTCTTCTTTATCGGCCCTGCCACTTATCGCATCGGCTGTTATGCCAGCAAATACATTTGCATCAGAAAAAGCAATACCATCAAAAGATAGCGAAGCAGTTTATTTTATTAACGATGGGATTTTTTATAAGCCAGAAGATTTTATAAATAAGCTACAAGAGATAAATACCGCTAATCCAATAGAAAGAGATAGTTATGCCGATGGTGGGACCATAGAAAAGCTTTTAAAGAAATTTGTAGAAATTACAGGAAAAGAAGCTGCTGTTTATTTGCCAACAGGCACCTTGGCTAACCAGCTGGCAATTAGTTTTTTATGTGGAAATAATACAAAAGCATTTGTGCAAGAAACCAGTCATGTTTATAGGGACGAAGGAGATGCCGCACAAACCTTGTTCAACAAAAGATTAATTCCGCTGGCCGAAGGAAAGGCACATTTCACCTTAGATGAACTCAAAAAAGCAATTAAATACCATAAAGATGGCGAAGCGTTTGTTGGCGAAGTTGGAGCTGTATCTATAGAAACACCTGTAAGAAGGTGCGATAACCAGGCTTTTCCATTAGAAGAGATAAAAAAGATTTCGGCTTATTGTAAAGAACAAGGCTATAAAATGCACCTTGATGGTGCCAGACTTCACATGGCAACAGCATTTACAAATGCAACGGTAAAAGAATATGCCAGGTATTTCGACACAGTTTACATGTGTTTGTATAAATATTTGGGTGCAACTGGTGGTGCTATTTTATGTGGCGATAAAGTTGTGATTGACCAAATGCATCATCTTATTAAAATCCATGGTGGTGGAATTTTTACCAATTGGCCCAGCGCATCTATCGCTTTGTATCACTTAAACACTATTGATGAGGTGATGGAAAAAATTAAAGTAAAATCGGCTAGTCTTTTTAGTCAGTTTAGCCAACTTAAAGGCTTCAAAATTAATCAGGTGCCTAATGGTACAAATCAATTTAACGTATCAATAGCCAATGGAATTGATCCGGTTAAACTAAATAAAAGGTTGAGGGAAGAGCATAATATTATTTTCGGCCAGCCAAGAGAAGATGGTTTTGTAAAAATTAAAGTAAATCCAACACTGTTGAGAAGAGATAACCAACAAATTATCGACTCCTTTAAAGAAGCAATCTCATTTGCCAAAGTGTAAAATTTTGAATGAAGATGCGAATTGCTTTTCCTAATCCCTTGAAGGTATTAAAGTAAAACGGCTCTTCAACTTTAAAAAAGGCTTTTCAAAACATTTGTAAGACAACATTGCTAATAATGTCGTCGAGATGAAAGCAGTAACAGATCCTATTCCGTTTTTCCATTCCAATAGACCTATACTCTCGCTAAAGGTTGCTAATTCATTTTTAAAAATATTAAAAACGATCCAGTAGATAGTGATATGGAAAACATACATGCCATATGAAATACGACCAAGATAAGCTAATTTAGAAGGCATATACTTTACGGGTGCCCCGTAAAGAGATAAAAACATTGCTATAACACCAATAAGTATCAGAAACCATCCAGTAATTGATTGTGGAATTGTAGCTAGGTGAGGAGCATCTACATTAATTTCGCAAACCATTGATGCAATCAACCAGCAAATCACACCTGTTATAAATAAACCAATACGGAGGACTGCATTCCATTTAGGTTCCCAGCCCTTTAAGTAGGCAGAGAGCAGTATTCCTGCAGCAAAAAACTGAAATTGTACAAAGCTATTTGTCCATTGGCCACTAAACCCAGTTGTTGGTCTTTGAGCGTAGTAAATTATCGTGGCGTAAGCAATAACTATTGAAAGAAATGAGAAAATCTTTAATCCTTTTTTCCCTGCAAAAAACAACACTAATGGAAGTAAAATATAAAGTTGTTCTTCTACAGATACACTCCATAAAGGATTTATGCAATAAGATTGCCACTCCTTAAATATTATATACCAATTCCCAGAAAATAGCGTGAATGCTAATTGTGCTTGTCCTGGAATAACAGATCCAAAAAAATCAGTAGCAGAGGTAAGTAACACCATGCCAAAAAAGAAAGTAAAATATAGTGGCCAAATCCGTAAAATACGTCTAATGTAAAATGACTTAACGTTTATTTTTCTATCTTTCCAAAATGGACATCTTCTCTTGTTAGTAATTCTGTGATTAAAAATGCGCTAAGGTGTAATTTCGTAATGCGCTTATAATAGACTCCGAGAAATTATGATCGATGAAATGCTATTAAAATATGGGCTAACTAATGCGCCTAGTATTCTACCAATGCTGGATGATTTCAGTGATGAGCGAGAGGTAAGAGAATATTGTTGGCAGGTATTACGGACTTATCCTGACCTAACAAAAGAAGATTGGATTATTGGAATTGAAGGAGGAGATTATATCTATAGTTTTGGCGGCAATTACATCTTTATTACCGACGATATTTGGAGCTTCAATTTGGTTGCCTCTCAGGCAGTATTGGATTTACTGGTAGAAAGAATAAGACAGGTATGATAGTGTTTACCTCTCCAAAGAGTAAAGCACTTTGATCCCATTGGGATAGATTTTATCTCCAATTTCCAACTTTACATAATCCTGATTTGTTGCCTTAAGCCCTTCTAATGGATAATAATACAGCTTACACGGACTATCACTCTTTACCTGTTTAACAGCATAAGAAAACTCAACATCGGCTAGCCCTTTCGCTTCAATCTTGTATCGGAATTCACCAGCCTTTTCATGAAAAACAGCCAATTCCAGCATCCCATTCATAGGTGAGCCAGGGGAATTAACAACGCGCCAGTTCGTAAGCGGTGTAGCTATTCCTGCCAAGGTTATTTTTAAATCGGCCGCAGTAAGACCATTTTTAAGAATCAGGTTGTCTCCTGTCTGCTTATCGGTAAGGGCAATCACAACCTTTGATGGTGGACTTTCATTCAGGATACCAGCACAAGGGTCTAAATTCACTCCATTTTTTTTGCAGCCTGGCAGTGCAGAAAAAAGAACTAATAGCAAAATTGAGTAGCGTAATATTTTCATAGATACGAAGATATATATTAAGGCCCGGATACTATCGCCAAAATTACTTTATATTTGCTAATAATTTATTACCTGTTACTTAAAGGTTATCAGATAATGTCAACATGGTTTTATGGAACAAACAGAAAAGCAACCAGTAAATAAAGAGTTTACCGATGAATGTACCAAGGTGCTCAATGCCGTATCAGATGCGCTATATGCCGTAGGTGGCAAATGGAAGCTGATGATAATAATCGCTATGGCAAGAGGAAATAATAGATTTTCTGAACTTCAGAGACAGGTCAAAGGTATTTCTGCCAGGGTGCTATCCAGTGAACTGAAGGAACTGGAAATGAACGGATTTATAATTAAAAAAGTTGCTGTGGGTTATCCGGTAACAATCGAATATCAATTGCTTCCCTATAGCCATACACTTGAAAAGGTTGTGGCCGCCATGACCGAATGGGGCATTCAGCACCGTGAAAAGATCAAAAGTGAAAGGTCATCTAAACCTTCATAAGGTTAAGCCGCAGTAAATATTTATTAAAGAACAGGACTACAAAATCCCATTCTTTAATAAGATAATCCTAGTTACTCAATGGTCTATCCTCTACAATTATAAAATAGCCGATACGCTCCTTTATTAACCATTTTCCATTTTGACGCACATACTTGTCATCGTATTTAACACTATAATCAGTTATTGTATTTTTGCCTTCAACCTCTCTTACCATCTTAAGTTGAGAAAAAGAAACACCTGTCGCAGTATCTCCATCAATTTTTACCGTATGCTGCCCGTTCATAGTAAAATAGGTCTTTACCAACGATGCATGTCCGTTAAATTCTTTTTCCATGGATTCTATTCCGGAAACATTTGCGGCTAAGAAGTCACCCATATAAACTTTGTATGTGGTATCTGGCGTAAATAATCCCATAACTTCCGAGATCTTTTTTTCATCACTTAAATAAGCATAAGCATCTATTAAGTCCCTTAATTCTTCTTTGTTTTTTAAAATTTCTAATGTCATGATTTTTAATTTTATGTATAAAATTTTTATTTTTTGAGAGTGCGCTAATGCTGAAATGCTGTCTCCGCTACACCAGAAATGACGGGTCGATCTGGTAGGCGTCGAATAATTGGTGTGACCTAAGTTTTTTGTGTACAAGTCCCATGCGCAAATCCAATGCAGAAAGGTCTGTTGCAATCGGAATAAACTGTATTCCCTTAAGCAGAGCGGTGTTAATCACTAGTCCAATTGCTAAACTAGTGGTCTTATCCGCCCATTCCTGTAATTCCTTTTCATTTCCTATCGTGATGCTATAATTTTCAAGGAAATTAGATCTGAAAGGGGGGAGGATGGTGTGATATTCCTTAGATTTTATTGCGTAATCAAGTAGGTCCTTATCATTAAAATCAGTCCTTTTAAGCACAAGTAACTGAAAAGGAGCAAACAGGGGCTTATCCATCTCAAGATCTGAAAGTTCATTGCGGTCAATGCGGATCATTGTAAATGGCCAGGCGCCTGTTGACGGCATAAGTGGAAAAATGTCCAGTATCGAAGAATCTATTATTTGTTCTAGTCCCATGTATATTGTCGTTTATAATTCGTTTAATTATTTATTCGTTTTTGTTGCCAGCAAAATTATGCTATATATAGTTACAATTTATTAGTAGTTACCTAAAGGTTATGAAGTAANATGAGTTAAACTACAACAAAGAAGAGAATATTGGATTAGATGAGTTGATTTGAATTTCTTANCTTTGTGTAATGGGTGCGAAAATCGAACGTCCGGTATCAGAGTTCAATACTGAACTAAAGCTTAAAGGTTTTAATGTTTGGCAACTTGAGGCAGATAGCCATGCTACACGAATCTATAACCGCAAGGACTTCTATAAAATCTGCCTGACAACGGGAAAAAGCATTGTCCATTATGCAGACAGGAGCTTTGAGCACGAGGGTACAATTCTGTTCTTTGGCAACCCACACGTTCCATATTCCTGGGAGACGCTTTCTACAACCTATGCAGGTTATACCGTGCTTTTTTCGGAAGATTTTTTTAGCGCTTCGGAACGGAGCGAGAGCTTACAACATTCTCCTTTATTCAAAATAGGAGGTACGCCCATAATAAAGATAGATGAAGGTAAGAGAGATTTTTTGAATTCCATATTCCTTAAAATGATCGAGGAACAAAAGAGCGATTATGCCTATAAAGATGATCTGATCAGAAATTACATCAACCTGATTATCCATGAAGCACTAAAGATTCAACCATCTGCCGACTTCGATCAACACAAGAATGCGGCAGGCCGTTTAACCTCAGTATTCTTTGAACTGCTAGAAAGGCAATTTCCGGTCGAAACCACCGATAGGCCACTACAATTCAAAACGGCACAAGACTATGCCCTTGCTTTAAATGTACACGCTAATTATCTCAATAGGGCGGTTAAGGAATTTACAGGCAAACCAACTACTGCCCACATTACCGAGCGCATTATCTCAGAAGCAAAAGCCCTGCTACAGCACACAACTTGGAACATTTCTGAAATTGCCTACGCACTGGGTTTCGAATACCCAACTTATTTCAATAACTTCTTTAAAAAGATGACGGGAACCAATCCATCTGCCTTTCGGGAAACATTGGTTTGAAATTCTTAAGTATCGGTTTGATAATCTTTAACCGCATGGGCGGCAGTTACCGAACTTTGTGGTATGAAAGATATCTTCCACAGACTAAGGAGCGGTGAGCTTGTACATCTACATGATCCAGAATTTTACAGGGTTGATGAAGTAGTCAACCGTACGTTAGCGCTATCTCCTTCACTCAACAATTCGACAAGTACAGATAAGATCAGGGAGAAGCTTGGTGAGATTTTTGGCCATCCATTGGATAAGAGCACAACTGTGTTTGTTCCTTTTCATACCAACTTTGGTCAATCCATTAAGATAGGCAAACATGTTTTTATCAATCATGCCTGTTCTTTTTTAGATATGGGCGGTATTACAATTGAAGATCATGTGCTTATAGGCCCTAGAGTAAACCTTGTTACTGAAAACCATCCTTTACTGCCAAGCGAACGACGCGGAATGTTGTGTCAACCCATCCTAATTAAACAAAATGCATGGATAGGTGCCGGCGCAACTATACTTCCTGGGGTAACCATCGGTGAAAATTCAATTGTTGCTGCAGGTGCTGTAGTTTCAAAAGATGTTCCTGCTAACACCATAGTAGGTGGTGTTCCCGCAAAAATGCTCAAACAAATAGAATTTAATGACCTAAATAACAATAGATGACAATGAAAAATTTAAAACTAACAATGGTTGCAGTGCTGATAGCTGTTACTCAACTAACCGCACAAACTGCGCAAAAAATATCATCTAATAACAATTTAAAGAAAATGAACACTACAGAACAATCTGAACATTATACATTCAAATTAAGCGATAAGGTTACTCGCCAAAAAGTTAGCTTCAAAAACCGGTATGGAATTACATTATCTGGCGATCTATACCTACCTAAAAACCACGGGAACGAAAAATTAGCTGCGCTTGCCGTTAGCGGACCATTTGGTGCAGTTAAACAGCAATCTTCAGGTCTATATGCCAACATCATGGCAGAACGTGGATTTGCTGTAATCGCATTCGACCCATCTTACACTGGCGAGAGTGGTGGCGAACCAAGAAACGTAGCCTCACCGGACATTAATACCGAAGATTTCAGCGCAGCAGTTGACTATCTTGGATTACAGCCATTTATTGACAGGAATAAAATAGGAATTATTGGAATCTGTGGTTTTGGCGGGATGGCACTAAATGCGGTGGCTGTTGATAAACGAGTAAAGGCTGTTGCCACAACTAGTATGTATGATATGACCAGAGTGATGTCGAAAGGCTACAATGACTCGATGACCATTGAACAACGTACCCAAATGCTTGAAAAAATTGGCCAACAGCGTTGGGAAGATGCCGAAAAAGGAGCGCCAGCTGATGGACCTCGTAATTTGCCAGAGAAATTGAAGGGAGATGAGCCTCAGTTCGTTGTAGATTATTTTAACTACTACCGTACTCCTCGTGGCTTTCATCCTAATTCGGTCAATTCAAATGGGGCATGGCTTGTCACCAATCCATTATCATTTATGAACATGCCATTGTTATCTTACATTAAAGAGATCTCTCCGCGACCAATTCTGCTGATAGCAGGAGCAAATGCACATTCACGCTATTTCAGTGAGGACATCTATAAAATGGCTGCAGAGCCTAAGGAACTAATGATCATTCCAGATGCAGTTCATGTTGATTTATATGATAAAATTGATGTCATTCCTTTTGATAAACTGGAATTGTTTTTTAAGCAGAGTCTTAAATAGTTTAACATCTTTTCCTATACTCATTGGGCGTCATTCCGGTCCGCTGTTTAAACAGACGTGTAAAATGCTGTTGGTATTTAAATCCTAATTCATCTGCAATATTACTTATAGATTTAAAAGGATCAAATATTTTAATCTTAGCTTCGTCTATTAATTTCGATTGAATATAGTCCAATGCAGTATTTCCGGTTTCTTTCTTTATTAAATCCCCAAAATAATTTGGCGACAAATGCAATTGTTCTGCGCACCAGGCTACACTTGGCAAGCCTAAATTCTGTGTCAAATCTGATTTGAAGTAATCATTCAATAGATTTTCAAACCGTACCAAAATATCATGATTGATATTGGTGCGGGTGATAAATTGGCGGTCATAAAAACGCATGCAGTAGTTAAGGAAAAGCTCAATATTAGATACAATCAAGGTCTTACTATGTTTATCAATATTCATATCAATTTCAGACGCAATCTTCTCAAAACAATCATTAATATTTGCTCTTTCCTTTTTTGATAAATGAAGTGCTTCGTTCACATCATAGGAAAAAAAAGAGTAATCTTTGATGTGTTTTCCCAGATGCGTACCAACAATTAGATCTGGATGAAATACAAGAGCCTTTCCTGAAGGCTTAATAATTTCTCCTTTGCTGTCAATACCGTATACCTGACCTGGCGATATAAATACAAGTGTCCCATCTTCGTAATCATACGGTTGACAACCATAACGCATATTTCCGCACTTTATATACTTTAAAAAAATAGCATAAACTCCCATATACCTCCTGAAATATTGATAAGTAGGGATCTCATCAAAATTAACCACGCTTACCAGTGGATGCAACGTATCTACGCCCATAGATTCGTTATACTGTCTTACCGTATCAATTCTTTCGATATCTTTCATACTACAAACTTAATAAACCACCAGCTGTAAGACAATGTACTAAATCTAATATCAGTAAAACTGGTAAATGAATCCGTATCCTGTATAAACCTTATGTCGCCTGCAACCCCGAGATTTGTCATATAAAGTATAAAGCTCATGGGCAACAGAAAATTTCTAAAATGGGCACTATTTCTTGTGCTCACTATAAATATTACTAAAATGGATGCACAAGAAAAAAAAGCAGTTAATACCTCTCTTTCCGCTCAGGAGCAGAGTTTGGTCATTATTTCGGCACTTACCGCAACGGGAAATTTAGCGCTATTGAAAGCGGAACTGAATAAAGGACTGGATTCAGGACTTTCAGAGAATGAGATCAAAGAAGCATTGGTTCAGCTTTATGCCTATTGTGGCTTTCCAAGAAGCCTTAATGCCATTAATACTTTTATGACAGTAGCCAAGGAGAGAAAAGAAAACAGCATCACCGACAAAACGGGAAAAGAAATTGTTGTAGAAAATGGTGCAAAAGACAAATATGAATTGGGTAGAAAGGTTTTGGAAGAATTAACTAGAACAGCACAATCAAAACCTGCACCCGGTTTCGGAGAATTTGCACCACGGATTGATACTTTTTTAAAGGAACATTTGTTTGCCGATATTTTTGTAAGTGATGTATTAAACTATCAGCAAAGGGAACTGATAACCATTGCTGCTCTGGCATCAATGCCGGGTGTTGAAGGCCAACTGCAATCTCATATTAATATCGGGAAAAATACAGGAATCACAGACAAACAACTCGAACAGCTTGCCGAACTGATCCATACAAACATCAGTATCATGCAGGCAAATACGGTAAGAAAAATAATTGGGGAACCATTAATACCTGCAACAAAACCTGACTTAATGGTCCGGATTTCGGAGATCGAAATCTTGCCCGAATATCTCAAAGATTACAATACTATCCTAAAGGAAGAGGCCTCGGCATCGGTAAAACTGGAACCAGGTGTGATCGCCATTTTTCCAATGTACCAAAAGGAAAGCCCTACCCAAATCCGCATCATCGAAATGTACGCAGATAAAGCTACCTACCAATCGCACTTGAAAACTCCCCATTTCCAGCACTATAAAACCACTACTCTTAAAATGGTCAAATCGCTCAAATTGATAGATATGGAAAGCCTTGATAAGGAGACCATGCTAGAAATATTCAAAAAATTTAATTAGGCCGAAGCGTTGCTATTGAGCTCTTCTTTTCTCATCAAAAGATATATCCTTGTTGTTTCCGGAAACCTTCGACCTTCCAAATAAATAAGTAATACCAAGACCGAAGTTCTTATAATAATAGTCCGTTCTTTCCGTCCGCACAAATTCGTTAAAACGTACATCATATTTGTTTACAGTACCCAGAAAGCCGGAGGGGTTGATGATCAAATTATCGTTAAGCAACTTTAATCTGGCACCCACCCTGAAATCACGTACACTGTACGTGTATGTATTCCCGCTGGTTGAAGGAAGGCTCTGGCTGTAGTTCAGATAGAAATTTAACTGTTTAGTTGCCTTGAAATTATTATTAAAACTAAACGATGCAGAGGTTCCGTTTTGGATGGAAATAGCTTTTATTTTGGATTTTGAGGATGAATAAAAAAAAGACGCAGAGCTGCTATTTTCCCACCACTTAAAAAATGCCCGGTTAATGGAAACATAGGCTCCCACGTTATCCCGGCTTATAAAGTTTCCTCCACTTGAAACCACTAATGGCCCGTCAATCGTTGTAAGTAATGAATTTACATCACTTGCATGTTGTGTAAATACAGTAAAAGAAACCATGCTTTTATATAGGTAGTTAAGTTCGAAATTGTTACTGTATGAAGGTAAGAGGAGAGGATTTCCAATAAAATAAGTATAAATGTTTGTATAATAGGCAAAGGGATTTAAGGAACTGAGGCCCGGTCGGTTAATCCGCCTCGAATAATTTAAAGACAAAACATTGTTTGCGTCAGCTTTGTAAACGATATAGGCAGTAGGGAATAGGGCACCATAATTACGCTTATTGCGCTGGTCTAAAGTAGGCGAATAACCATCCGTCATCGTGTACTCATAACGCAATCCTGCCTTGGCCGTCCATCTTTTTGAAAGTTCAGATGACATACTGAAATAGGATGCCAGGTTTTTTTCGGTATAGTTGAATTCATTGCTACGTGTTTTGTCCAGCAAGAAATTTTCGTGGACATAATTATAGTACTCCACATCAGCATTGTTATCAAAATTGGCGAACTTAATACCTGTTTCTATTTTAGCCCATTTATAAGGTAATGTTAAATCTGATTGAACAGACCAGATATTGTATTTTGACGAGTTATTATTGCGAACTGCAGCATAGGTGCTTTCAGATTCTGAAACAAAATTATTTCTTATTTCAGGTCTGTTCGAGAAAAAATTAACAGAACTACTTAATTTCTTTCCGGCCGAATCAATCTTTAAATCGTGGTATACATTTAAGGTTTGTGCAAATAATGGTCTGTACATTTCGCCGTTAGTGTTCAATACCGAGTCTACAGTATTACTCTTACCATAGCTATAACTATTAACAAAGGCATTATTCTCTTTACTCTGTGAAATATTATAAATAAACCCGATGTTATTGTGCCTATCTAACTCATAGTCTATACTTAAACCAGCCTGCAAACCGGGAGTAATTGATATACGCTGCTCGTTACTGAGAATTTGACTAGAGTTTCCAATCATATTGAGCCAATTGTTCTGCATATTGTGATAACGTGATTGGCCAAATGTAAAAGAACTGTTGATTTTTTTTGAACGGAAAAAAAGAGCCAGATTGTTGTTGTAGGAGGCGTAGAAGCCCTGCCGATATGTTGAACTTAATGAACCGCGCCAGCCCAAAGATTCGTTTTTCTTTAAAACAATGTTAATCAGGCCGGCATCCCCCTGGGCATCATATTTTGCTGGCGGATTGGTAATGATCTCGATTTTTTCCACACCTTCAGATCTGAGTGTTTTCAGATAATTAGTTAAGTCTGTTCCGCTTAAATAGACTATTTTCTCATTTACCATAACACCCATACTACCTTTGCCCGCCATAGAAACGCCATTGTCAGATACCTTTAAAAAAGGCGCCACCTGCAAAGCCTCAAAGAGGGAAGAACCATTTGCCGCTATAGTGTTGTTCAAGTTAAATATCCATCGATCCACCTTTCGTTCAAGAACGGGGTGCTTACTTTCAATGGCGACTTCCTTGAGCTCTTTCGATTGCTTGTTGAGAACAACATCAGTTAATTTAACAGAAGAGCCGTTAAATCTGATATTGTTTAATAACTGGCCGTTGTAACCTATGCACGAAACCTTAACGGTAAATACGCCGTTTTTTAAATTAGTGATCTCGAAACAGCCTTCTTTGTTACTTGCCTCATATTTTACCAGGGTTGAGTCTGCAGCATTTAAAACTGTTATGGTTGCACTTTCAACTCCCTTACCTCCGGTTTCTATTACCCTGCCTGAAACAGTCTGTGCAGAACTTTCGTAAATTAAACTTAAAAGCAAAAGAAAACTTAATATGCAGACTTTGTAAAAAAATAATTTCATATAAATTTGGTTGGTTTACATAGAAGACACAACCAATAAAGAAAAGTTGCTTGTCCGTAGCAGCGATAATGGATCTAGCAAATTAAACTGTCAAGATTTTATTTACAAAGTTTACATTTTTATTTACAATCCAAATTCGTCGCGCCGAAAAACATCAAAGTAGATTCGCTGAATCAATTCTAATTGGATCAATAAATAAAAAGGTATGAAATACATATACGTATATGCTTTGTTTGTAATGTCTGTTTTTCTCACTTCCTGTGGACAAAACCAAACAAACGTACCAAAAGATAACATCAAAACCGAAGTTAAAGACATAGGGCCTAACCTAATGGTTCGTAATATAAAAAAAGGCAAAAATGGCACCATTTTGATTGCTGGCCCGAACAACTCATCATTTGGTGATGTTTTTCGATATGATGGAAAATATTTTACTAATCTTACAAGTAAAATAGGTTCGCATCGATTCTGGGATGTCCTTGAAGATCGTCTAGGAAATATTTGGTTCACTTCTACTGATTCAGGCGTTTATTATTACAACGGGAAATCCATTCAACATTTCACTACCACAGAGGGACTTGCCAATAATCGGGTGATGTCTGTTTATGAAGATAAGGCCGGCATTATTTGGTTCGGCACCGGAGGTGGAATAAGCCGTTACGATGGGAAATCTTTTCGAAATTTTAAAAATCCGAACCCCTCGCGTGTTTATAAAGAAGGAAATTGGAACAATGATATTACTACAATCATTGAAGATAAAAGCGGGAAATTATGGGTTGGCACAAGAGGCGATGCTTTCGTTTTTGACGGAAAAACATTTACCCCCTTAATCCATAAGGGAAAAACTTTTACAAACGTTTGGAGTATAATCGAAGATAGAAAAGGCAATATTTGGCTTGGTGACGTCACCAATGGCCTTTGGCGCTATAACGGCAGCACCTTTACTTGGGTATCGCAGAAGGGTGTTTATGCTATAATCGAGGATAAAAAAGGAAACATCTGGGCTACTGGTCCGGTAAATACTGCTCATGTGGCGGTCTGGGCACTGTCCCGTTATGATGCAAACTCCTTGTATAGTAACAAGCCCACGGTAGCCGAAATTATGTTAGGAGATGCTTTTTTTGGGCTTTTGGAAGCAAACGATGGAAGTATTTGGTTTGGATCTGCGACCGGAGTGTATCGTTATGATGGAAAGACCATCACGGACTTTTATAATAAAAAGGGTCAGAAAAAATATATCATAGATACGAAGCAAAGTGTTGTAATATGGAAAGGTTCTATGCTACTTGGTGCATGGGAAGGTTCTACGTTTCTTGGTGATGGTTCTGGTACAGGCGACGTCGATATATTAAAAGGTGAATTGGTGATCGAAAACCGTCATCTGGAGGGCGGTGCAGTTGAAGTCGACATGAATACAATTGAACAAAAATTTGATCATCCAGGTCCACACAATAAATTGCATGCATTTTTTGACGTCAAAAAATTCCCCGTTTCTACATTCACAATTACGAAGGTTGAAACAGTAAATGATGGAAAAACTGAAGGCAGGAACGGGAACATGACCATTGAAGGTGTTGCAACTATAAAAGTTACCGGGAACCTGACCATTGAGGGGATCACGAAGGCAGTTACTTTTCCGGCCACAATGTATTTTAAGGACGGAATGGACGGCACTGTTGTGGTGAATGGCACGCTGATCATTGATCGAACAGATTGGGGTATCGATTATGCCTCAGAAAAGTACTTTGATAAGTCTGGTGATGGAATTATTTCGGACGACGTTAAACTCTTTATGAGAATCGTAGCAAAAAAATAACATCTTTTCGCCAATCGACATAAAATATTTTATGTCCTGTTATAAACTTTATTTTCAAATAAACGTTGTAGCTATTATGAGTAAAGTTAAACCAATTTTAAGAATATTTGATTATGATAAAGCCATCGAGTTCTATGTAAACTGGCTTGGTTTTAAAATCGATTGGGAGCACCCGAATCACCATGATGCCCCCATATACCTGGAGGTAACATTAAGGGACATTACTTTAAACCTGTCAGAACATCATGGTGATGCAAGTCCTGGTTCACACGTATCTATTGAGGACTTTAAAGGTCTTCGTGCTTATCATAAAGAGTTAAACGACAAGAGATATAAATATAACCACCCAGGTTTGGAAGTACCCGAATGGAATCCCAAAGCCATTACGGTAACCGTTTATGATCCTTTTGGTAATAGGATCACGTTCTCTGAAGAAGAATAAGGTTTTTATTCTAGATATTTACATTTCTAATCCTTTTTTATATTTTTCAATGCTCCAATTGATTCCCCATTGACTAACATAGTCCTTCATTGGCCCCGAGGCTAGCTTACTTTTGACTAAGCATACTTTAAAAGATATTGTAATGTTGGAGCAATAGGTTAAAGATAAAAATAGACCTGCATATCTAATATGCTATTTGATAAAAGGATCGTAATGTTCACCATTCAATTTATATCTCAAAACTTCTCTTTCCTCTGGCAGTGCAAGTCGTATTCGAAATGATATTTTCTTTGGCTCATCTTTGCTCATCTTAAGCAGATATTGAACAAAATCATTCGTCACAGAATCTTTAAAGGAAGCTACAATTATAGACTTCCAACCAAGTTTGCTTTCCTGATCTAGCACATTCTTCTTGAAAAATGCGCGTTCCATTCCTGCTGGGATTTTGAAAATATGATTTGGCATTAAACCAATGGTATCTGGCTCTCGATCATCCGAAACCCCTTTGCCTATTGAAGGTTCTTGAAAAGAATAATAATATACTGATGAATTTGAATCTATCAAAAAGGTATTTCTTCCATATTTTCCGCGTGGTGGAATAACTAATGCCCCATCATGCTTTTTAAAGGAAGCTTTATAAAGACTATCTTCCTTACTTATCACATATGGTTTATTGTTATTTATGCATCCAAGAGTACTAAATAATACGAGAGAAAATATTAACATTACCCTAAACCTAACCATTGTTGTTTTCTAATTAAGAGGTTTTGCACAACCTACAAAAATTTCATATTAAACGCTATTTTGAAAGTGAGGACTATCTCAATCTCCTTCTTCCAATTCAAATACCTGTTCCACAGAAACTCCGAAGATGGCGGCAATCTTCAAAGCCAGCACGGTTGAAGGGATGTATTTGCCTGATTCCATGGTGTTAATGGTTTGCCTTGATACATTTACTAGCTGTGCTAACTCAGCTTGAGTTATATTTTTTATTGCCCGTTGGACTCGTATTGAATTTTTCATGGAAAATTAATAGTCTTCACTATTTTTTAAATTTTTATTCAACAAATACAAGCTGTAGTTGAACTTTATAATGTAAACAAGCAAAAGCGTAACTACATTATAAGTAACTATAAACACAAACCCAAGACCATAGGCTGTGAAATTCAAAATTAATAAGATCGCATAGCTTATCAGGACTGCCCATTTCCACGATTCCAATCTAATTTTGCTTATTAGTTCATCTTCATTAATGTGCCTGGCGAACGAAACCATAAGTAAACCAATTATGACACCCGAAAATGCAAGTTCATTAGTTAAATTGTAGTCTGCTGATCCACCGTCATTAGGATAATAGATCTGAAAACCTGGTATGTTGTACCCATAAGATTCCGTGAGGATACCTAACGCCAAGAAAAGCAAAAATGTAACCCAACCGATAACGCGAAACTTTGCAGGAAGAAGAAATTGATTTTTCATATTTATATCTAGTTTACTTGATCAAATGTAAAACATATATATCATTATGTCAAGTATATTTTACTAAATATGTTCCTTAGATATTTCAAAAAATGCAGTATATTTAAAAATATCGCTCAATCAACCACCCATGAAAATCGCACTATTACTTCCATGTTTTATACTGTTGTCTATTGGACTAAAAGGCCGAACCAGCAAGAATGAAAAATACAAGCCAGTCAATATAGATTCCCTGCTAAAAACTCCTGTGATCCTACCAAAGGAAGGGTATTCAATTACCAATATTCAGTTTACGGCGAACTATGATAAGAACCTGGGCGCAATTTCAGGCGTACATAGACACCGATTTCTAATGTTTCAGCGTCAACACCCGGAAGTAATGTGGCAATTTGCGGATGACAGTGGTCAATTTAAAGTTGGAGATAGTTCATTATATATCCCGATAGGTGGTGAAGATAGAAGATTATTCAACCTGATATGGGACTCATGGGGAGATCAATTCGGGCCAAAAGTAATATTACATGTCCAAATGCTAATTGGTAAATTTGAAAGATATGGCATTACCAGAGACTTTATCATAAGAGATATAATAATGCCAACCGAATAACTTACGCGTATGAAATATTTTTTAATTGGGGTTCTGTGTTTCGCATTAATGTCTGCACTACCATTACTATGGAATCATTTCTCATTTGTCGAATTAGGCTTTCCATTCCCTTACTTGCAAAAAAAGACTTTCGAGGGGATAGATGGAAGTGCTTTCATGATCTCTTTTATATCAGTAAATTTACTATACGATTTAGCCATCGTAGCTATTTTCGTTTGGATACTGACTTATCTCAAAACAACTATTAAGAATTATAGTTGAAATGAAAATAAGTAAGCTTTTTATAGTTTTATACGCGCTACTAATATCGTCATGTGTCGGTAGTGAATTTCAACGACAAAAAATACTAGGAAATTATTTTATTACAACTACAGATAATTATAATAGAGATATTTACATAGGTTATAAATTAGAAACAGGTGATTTTGTAGGGGTTTTATCTTCTAAGATTATTGAAATTGGAAATAATGAAGAGTTTATAATTGCTAAGCAATCAAAAGATTTCAATAATAAATCTGACCTTAATTATTATATTATTAAAAAAATGGAAAAGACAATCACTCCTGAAAATGGCGTACTAGGTCCATTTGCTAAAGAGGAATTTCAAATTAAAATAGAAGAATTAGGGCTGAAGAAGGTTGAATTTAAAAGGGTGTCCAAAGCAAATTAGATTTAGACATTACAATTGTATAAAAAGTGAAGTACAACCATTATGAATAAACCATGATTTTGAATCAGGCTATCGAAAGCAAGTTATTGGAATCAAGAAATTCCGAATATGTAGGATGATGGCGACATTGAATACATGTAATCAGGTACATTTATAAAACAGCCGTTCAATAAGATATCCGTATATCAAGACATTTACTCCCAGCAAAACAAAAAAAACGTATTCATTGTCTCCCATAACATTCCAAAGTAAAGTATGTGTCGGAAATCTAAGTACATAAAATAATTTTGAAAGCGTTAATACTGCCAAACTGCCTCCGCTTGTTCCTTCTTCTTCGGCACCTACAGCAACAAAGCTAACAGCGGTTAAAATCCCAAGAAAAATGATTGAAATCAGCAGTATTTTTAAGTTTATTTTTTTCATGAAAGCAATTTCTCGGGAAATATATAAAAATAGGTATTTTACACTATTTAGTCGGGTCAAACTCCACAATCCATTCAATATAATATTTATCTCTAAATATTCCGGCGTATATACCCCAAGAACTGTCGCCAACGGACCCTTCAAGTCCCATATATTCTAAAACAAGCCGAGCATATTGTCATCTAATTTTTAATATAGATTTCGGCTAAACCTGTCTTTTTAATCTTGCAGGTTATTAAATAATATATAATAATAAATGCAATCAATGGGGTAAGGAAAAGCCCAAGCAAAATAACACCACCAAAACCTATGCGCGTATCTCTACCATAACGTCCTAATGCCCATAGCATAGCAATAGCAACTAGAATTAATACAATTTTACCAGTACCGATAGAAGCGAATAACATACGTTTAAAATTTAGATTTATAATTACTAATAATCCTGATTCACTTTTAAATCATTAGACCATTACTAATCATTAGACTGTTAAATGCGCATGTTATACTCAGCATATTATCAACTTTACTAATGAATCGCAGTGATTAAATTATTACCCAAGTTATGACCTGTATTTGTATTGTTCGTTAGAATAACCACAGCTATTTGCCTACTCAGATCTATGCAAATACTGCTGAGATAACCACCTGTTCCGCCAGTATGAGTCATAACGTTTTTGTTATCTGGCAAATAATACCAACCTAGTCCAACTATATCCGGTTTTTTATCAAAAGTGACCTGATGTATTAATTTTATAGCTGTATCAAGAGTGGGACTAGAAGAGAATAGTTGTGCTTTTGCATAAGTTATAAGGTCAAATGTTGAGCTTTTAATGGCACCTGCCGCTTCAACAGCCTGCAGATGATAAAAAGGAACTGGCTGAGAGAAACTATTATAACCTTGAGCAAGGTTACTAAATTTGGTGCTGTCAATGGAGCACATAGTTTCATTCATTTTCAATGGCAGGGTAATATACTGCCGTAGAAGTTCCTGATAAGACTTGTCATAAATCCTTTCCAACAATACACCTATTAGCCCGACGCCTAAATTGCTATATCCATACTTTACGCCTGGCACTGTTGTTTGTTTAAAATGCTTTAGAAGCGAAAACAAGTCCTTAACCTTATAGTTACCATAAGGCTGATTGGCATCAATAACCGTAGCTCCCAGATTGTCGGCATCCCTTGGTAAACCAGAGGTATGATTGGCAAGTTCTTTAAATGTTATCTTTTGTAACGCAGGGTTTTCAGCCACAGAATCTGGTAGAAACTTGGTAATTGATGTTTCAAGAGTTAGTTTTTGCTGATGAACTGCCAGAGCAAGCAGGGTAGAGGTAAATGTCTTAGTTATAGAACCAATATCATATAGTGTATGATTATCGGGCAGACTTTTCGTGTCCATTTTGCGCTCACCGTAATTATAAAAGTAACTCTTCCCTTTATAAAGAACACCTGCACTTACCCCAACATTACCTTTAGTTTGGATGTAGGTGGAAACCACCTTATCAACAGTACTATCCAGGTGGTTGATTAATTTGTTGTCGGTAGCTACTTTGTGTGTTTTCTTTGCCGTTTCTGTGGATGACAGAGCGGCAAATGTATTCATCTTGCCGTCTTTATCCAGATTACCAAACATAATCTGCAGGGGTATTTTTCCAGTCACTTTGTATATCCCAATTGAATCTTTCCAGCTTACTAAGCTTAGATTTTTTAAGGGTAACAATCCCGAGATCTGTTTTTTGTAAATACTAGCCCATCTGACTACTGGAATTTGTTTTCGGAGGGTTTCTCCAAATAGTAAATAAACGCTGTCTGGCTTATTCTCATTCATATAACGAATCGTCAACTTAGCAATAGCAGTTGTTTTTTGTTCCGAACCTGTGGGCTTGCAGCTGGCTAAGCCTAGCGTTAAAAGGAAAGAGATGTGAATGATGAGATGACGACGATTTATAGTTGGCATTGAATGATCGCGTTAAAAAGGTAAACATTAGAGCTACTTACTAAAGTAAACAAAGTAAGTGATAAAAGGGCTTACTAAAACCAGGCAAAACTCTATGTGGTATTATATTTTTAAATATAGTATATTTAAAAATGCCTCTCAATCAACCACTCATGAAAATCGCACTATTACTTCAATGTTTTATACTGTTGTCTATTGGACTAAAAGGCCAAACCAGCAAGAATGAAAAATACAAGCCAGTTAATATAGATTCCCTGCTAAAAACTTCTGTGATCCTACCAAAGGAAGGGTGTAAATGTTTGTTTAAATAAGATTGAATACTATTTCAAATGTTCTTCAACCTTATTCTTGAACTCCAATGTATCAGACGCATCATTAAAACAGTAGTAATCGATCGGTAAGTTCATAGGCATAGCAAGATATGATATTTTAATCCGTAACGCTTTTCGAATTGTTCATAATTATTTTCATATCCAAAAACATGCGAAAATCGATCATGCCATTCTTAAAATGTCAGTAACATTATCCTAGTTCTTGCTGAAAAGCCCAGCAATATTTGCTTTAATTCCTAAGTAGGCATTAATACTGGGTGCATAATCCTTTAAAAAACCTCTGATTTCTCCACCAATGGTCACGCCCAAGCCGGAATACTGTTCGCTTATACGCGCCCTTACTAGATAGAATGCTTTCTTTTCAGAGAGCACATTTTTTATCATACCCCTCTGACCCTCCCTAGGCCTATAGTATGCTAAATTGTAGTTAGCAACTCCCAGGTTAGGATCAAGATAAATTTTGACTTTGTTTTTCGCATTTAAAAACATTGGGAGTCCAAAACTGAAGTATCCACTTGTTTGGGTATCAGTAGTATTCTGCAATAAGAAACCTTTTCCAGACTGAAATACAGGGTCTGTTAACGCAAGAGCGGAGGTGTCGCTAGGTAGGGTGTCGGTATCAAAACTTCTTGTGGTTGATACTACCAAAGCTTCCATTCTAAATGATAAATATATATTAAAGAAATCGCTCCTGTTATTGTTAAGTCTGAAAGTTGGGTTGAAGTAGTAACTCCATTGACTGGTATGTACTTTCAAATGATCTATGAAAATGTTTCTCCGGTATTTAGTTTTGCCTGGTATGTATTTACCAGTATCTATTTGTATGTACTGAGGCCTGACATTCACGTTTGAGGAATCGCGTGTAAAATTCTGGAAGTTTGCGATTCCCAGGAAGCCGCCTAGTCGGTCATCCGGACCAGTAATATCATTTGCGTATATGAAAAGCTCACCGCTGATTTTTTGAAATTTCAGATTGTTATAGAAATCCAGGCTGCCTCCGGTGTAAAATTCTATTCCAACATGTCTAGTTTTTTCTTCCTCACTCGCAGTGTATTGGGGTTCATCCGCACTTCCGTCATTGGCGTCAAAAATATTTACTACGAATTCCGTAGACTGGTCTTTACCCTTGTCATCTTTATAGGTGAAATTGATGTAAAGCTCACGCAGGGCTTCAGTAAATTTCTGTGCTTTGATGGTGACTTCGACCTCATCCTTGTATTTGTCTGCAGATTTGACGGTTACTTCACCATCTGCCAAAGTATAGTCCCTGTCAATGGCCGAACTTTTATCCTTCAGGACTTTATAGGAAATTTTGGTGTCTTTTGTTGCTTTTTCCAAGGTAAACTGGATAGTGATTTTTTTATCTGCCTTCTCTTTTTTTGTGCTAAGCGGAGACGGGGTTTGAAATTTCAATTCCTGTCCTACAACATTTGATGAAATACAGTTAAATGTTATAAACATTGAGGTGATGACGATGCATCTAGTTAAAAACAAGTTTGTTTTTAGAGTTGAGAGTTTCATGACGGAGCTTATTTAGAGTAAAAAATACTTTGATTGGCGGATATTAAAAAACGTGAATTTGGTTCAACATAAAATACTATTTACCGATAAAGAATATTAATAGGACAGAGCACAGAATTTGTTTAAAACAGCTATCGATTTTATTGTATGAAACGTATTATTTTTTTTATTAAAAATACTTTCTAAGCAACTACAAAACAATACCCATTAGTTGGTATAATGTATTGCAATATTAATCTGTAACTAAAAATTTATTTCCAAGTTTAATTTTTTGAGAATGTAATTTCACAGATTGAGAATACAATTTTTTCTGCTGCAGAAGATTTAATCCCAAATCATAAGACATCAGCCATATTAGATGGTGATTCTTTATTAATATGGGTAGAAAATATATATATATAATAAAACAACGAGAAAAGAGAAGTTGGTGAGTGAATTAAGTTTAACAATATTCTTACCTTAGAAAAATCAATTGCAGGGCATGAAAATTAACCGCTTAAAAATTTATCTACTCCTTTTAGTTTTCTTCTTTGCTTTATCATCAAAGAGCCAAAACACAACCATAAGTACAAAGACCAAGCCTGTTGTCAGCATTTTAGGCTTTTCACTTTGTGGCACCACGATTACTGAATTAAGAAAAAATTACAATGATCTTCATGAAATAGAGGTGGAAGAAATGAACTACTCTTCCGGATGTGAGCAGCTAGATTCAAGATACATCGCTAAAAAAGGTTTTGCTACTACTAAACAACCAGGACTTATCTTTCAACAAGAACGAGACGGAGATTTGATCGGTAAAATTAGGCTCACTACCGATTATAAAGGCAAGTTCATTGATAATACAGACATTGATATTAGTAAGTTAAAGGCAAAAGATGTCTTAAAGCGCTTTCCAACGCTTGAAGGAAAATGGGGTTCGCGAGGCTGTTCAGACTATTGGAATCTGTCAAATGATACTATTTCCTTTTTCGTTAAGATTGACAGATCCAAAAAGCCGATGTATCCGATTGACGAAGCATATTATTTAAACCAACCAATTGAAGGTGTTGATTTAGTGATGTCTTGTTATGTGCCATCTGAAGAATCTTTTACTTTGGTAGAGACAACAAATGATCCGGTATTCATATTGGATAGTGTTCAGGTGTTTAGAGGTGAGATGAATAGCGTAGATCCGAATACCATAGCTGTGGTTACTGTTTATAAAGGTAAGAACGCTACAGATCGGTTTGGAGCCGAGGCTGAGAATGGTTTAGTGTACATGGAAACAATCTCTTTTGTCAAGAAAAGATATTGGACATCTTTGAAATCGAAATCTGATGATTATCTGAAGCACGTGCCAAGTCCAGACGAAGAAAGCAGTATATTCTATATTTTGAATGGTAAACCACTGTTGAAAGATCATGAAGCAGGCCTTTCGGGCATTACTAATGAAAATTTACAGAGTGTACTTATTATAGATAAAAATACCTTAAAAAAAGATTATTTGATAGAGGGTTATTCTTGGGGTGTTCTCATCACCACGAAGTGAAATGACTAAATTATAAAACGCTTGTAGTCCCATAAATTGACATTTTAACTTAAACGTATGAAATATTTTTTAATTGGGGTTTTGTGTTTCGCATTAATGTCTGCACTACCATTACTATGGAATCATTTCTCATTTGTCGAATTAGGCTTTCTGTTCCCTTATTTGCAAAAAAAGACTTTCGAGGGGGTAGAGGGAAGTTCTTTCATGATCTCTTTTATATCTTTAAATTTACTATACGATTTAGCCATCGTAGCGATTTTTGTTTGGATGCTCACTTATCTCAAAACAGCCACTAAAAATTATAGCTAAAATATAGATTTAGGCAATTTGTAGCCTATCAATACTGTTCGGCCTGTGGAAATGCAATGATTATTCGGTATATTCATTTGAAAATTAACCGAACTCATGAAATATTTTAACTTGCTCGCGCTCATCTTTCTCGTGCTCATCACCAAGGCACAAACCACAGATCAACCCAAAGCTGATGCTTCGGTACCGATGTATGTTCAGAAATGGCTGACCGAAAAAACGGCGTTTAAAAAACGTAAAGCAATCCAAAAAGGCTTCTTCTTGCGCGATTCTATTAAAATCGTTGGCTATATCAAAGGGTATGATAAAAACGCGAAATATTCCAGTGGCATCATCTACCATGGAAATAACATTACCAGGGAAGATTTACCAACTATAGTAAGGATCTACAAAGATGGAAGATTTGAGTGTGGCTTGCCGGCTATACATCCCATGTCTTCCAGTATACATTTTAATGATCAAAGCATAAAATTTTATGCCGAGCCAGGGACTACCACCGGGATCATTCTAGGTGATAAGACCACTGAATACCTGGGCGTCAATAAGGCGATCAACGATCAGTTAGCTGCCATTGAGCCACCCCGCCCTGACTACAATAATTTAGATGAGTATCGGAAAACACAGACGCCCAATGACTTTAAGCAAGCTCAGCTTCGCAATTGGGAAAGTACCAGGGAAAAGGTAGACAGTACCATGGAGGTAAAGCAGACGTCGGAGAGGGTAAGGAAGTTGGTAGCCAACCAGGTTGATCTGACTTATGCCGTTTATTTGTTCGATTACGAAATGTCGCGCACCTACTACCAGAAACAGGCGCCGGACAATGAAATATTAAAGTTGCCCATGCCTGAAAACTACTTCGATTTTTTAAGTAAGATTGATTTGGATGATCAATTGCTGTTAGTTTCCAATGATTTTTCGACGTTTGTAAACCGCTTTGAGTTTTCCCCCGTGTTCGAACGGAAGATTCTTTTTCAAAACCAGAAAACCAAGGGCTTTTTGAAACTAGACTCGGCCTATCTCAGTAAAAATAAAAAGGTCAATTTGGTTTACGACATCGCCAAACTCCGCTCATTAACTTCTGATTTTAAGTTCTACGAGTACAAAAAGAGAAGTTTTGCCCAGGAAACCACTGATTTATTAAAAACCGTGCAAGAACCCTTTCTGCTGAGAGAGATGGATCGAATGTATGACAAATATAAAATAGGAAATGTAGCTTACGACTTACCTAATACCACAGCAGCAGCCGTATTCAAAAAAATCATTAACCCAATAAAAGGAAAGGTGTTGATCGTTGATTTTTGGGCGGAGAATTGTGGACCATGCCGTGCCGGAATAGAGAGCAGCCTGGAGTTCCGGAAGAAATATAAGGACAATCCTGATTTTGATTTTGTATATGTAACAGATAGCGAAAATACAGGAGCTGCATTTTATGACGATTATATCAAAAAGAATCTGATGTTAAATACGCATAGAATCACGGCTGACGAGTATCTGGCGCTGAGAGAGTTATTCAGGTTCAATGGAATCCCCCGGTATGTATTGGTAACAGAAGAGGGTAAAATACAGGATGATAATTTTGCTTCTTACAACATGAAAAGCGAATTCCAAAAGTACTTTCCCGGGAAATTTCCCATTGATTATTGGAAGTGACCCAAGGATGCCAATGGTTTATAAATGCTCGTTTTAAATAATCGCTATCTTTAGCAAACCAACCTAAATTATTATGGAAAATTTAAAAGCTAAAGAAATGATATCCGCTGGACTAATCGGATTAAGCGGCTTTGTAGCTCCGTTGTCTTTAATATGTATAATTTGCTATTTCACTGATCTTGCTAAAAGTCCTTACCCGTTAAAATATCTTGTGCCAACTTTCATAATATCGTTAGCAGTTTTGCTTTATTGCTTTTATGTACTAGGGTCCATAAGTAAATATAGGAAACAAAATAATCTCGAAAGTATTTAATTATAGATTGTCCGAAGTCATATTTTAAGTCATGATAACTGATGCAGATGTTTAGGATTTGTATTAGATTTATGTAATCATTATAAAATGAAGATGTTATATGAAAAAAATCTCCAGCTTAATTTGTTTATTATTAATAATAACTGCCGTTTCTTGTAAAAAAAAGGCAACGCTTGATGGAAAAGAAGTATTAACGGTATGTGGAACAAAAGATCCATTAAAGAATATAGCCTGGCTTAAGGACGAATATTCACAAATGTCGGGTCAGCCCACGATTAACGGTATAGTACTTTATCGATATAATGATAGTGAAGTTATAGAAATACAAAACGCCCAGTTTAGCTCAACTAATCAACATCAATACTATTGTGATGGAACTAAACTCAACTTAGGCGTACCGGCAGATTTTAATAAGTATAGACAAGACCGTAAATTGATTGGCATTTTGTTCGGAACAAATATTTGGAATTAATTCATAAGTAATTTCAAAAGGAAACTATACTATGAAAGTAAAAGCTTGTGCTATTGTGATTTTTATTTCTTTTTTCATAAGCCAAGCTTATTCACAAAAGATACCTTCACCAAAAGAAATGAGAGAGGTTTATCGTCAGTATTTCCTGGCGGCGTGCATTTATTTTGCATTTGGTGAGGAAGTTGTTGGTTCTAAGGACATCAGTCTCGCTGTATACTACGCAGTAGGTGATGAGTTTGGCTCTACTAACCACGCCCATAAACTGGATTCATTGGCAAAGAAACTGATGAACTCAATTACTCCAACTCAAGTTGATGACTATGAAGGGCGTAAGCCTATTTTAATGGATTGTATTGAATATTACGAGAGTAAGGAACTGAAAAGAGAGATCATAAAAATCCTAACCCCCCCCCGAAAAAATGAGTTACTTAGGCCTGGAAATAAATAGCGACTACTTGATATTAATGGCTTACATTTATGACGATTGTCATTATTTAGTATCTTTGTGTTATGCAAACTGCAGTTCAGAATAAACGGACATTAATATCATTACTTAAGGCTAATAGCCAGAAGCTGAAATCTTATGGAGTTTCGAGCTTGAGCATATTTGGTTCGTTTATTTCTGGGAAACTTGATGTGGATAGTGATGTTGATCTTTTAGTCGATTTCGACCCCAGCCAAAAAAGCTATGATAATTTTATGGATTTGTCATTCTTCTTAGAAGACTTGCTAGGTAGAAAAGTAGAGCTGGTGACACCACAATCACTAAGTAAATATATTGGCTCACATATTTTAAAACAAGCTGAGCATGTTGCCATCTAATGTTAAGTTATTTAAGCATATTCTTGAAGAAGTTTCTTTTATACTAAACGCTGTCAAAGGGAAAATAGAGACTTGGTAGTTGACGATCCTGTTCTATCAAGGGCTATAATTAGAAGCTTGGAAATTATTGGTGAGGCTAGTACCAAAATTGATGATGAGTTTAAAGCTATATACCCCAATATAGAATGGAGAAAAATGTCTAATACACGTAACCGGTTAATTCACGATTATTTTGGAGTAGATTATGACATCGTTTGGGATATAATAGTATCTAAATTACCTGATCTTGAAGCAGAGATTCAGGCAATCATCTCAGAGAATTAGAAAAATTATTTGCTTTGGTTAGACCTTACAAATGGTTCGGTCAAGGTTCTTTAAGCATAATACTAATATCCGGATAACATTTCCGTTTCATTCAGGTTTCATAGGTGTGTACACCTACAATACACCTATGAAACACCTATATAACTCCTTTCGTTAGTATGCCATGACCGAACCATTTGTAAGGTCTGATGCTACAAGGGATAGTCGAAACTATATATATTTAATACTTCATTCTCCAGCCCCAATAATCTTAAGAGAGTTAACTATTAGAAAGACCCTATCAATGCCCTGTCAACCGATCTGTGTGAATAGTTTATACCCTCCGCTAAAAGAAGGGAAAGTTAATTGGTTTTTAAAGAATTGCAAGGGACGCGGAGGTCTTGTGCCTAATCATCAAAGTCAATCCTATAAGCGCATAAATACTCAAAACAACTAACGATACGATATTAACTGAAACGGCTATGTCTTTAGATTTCATGAACAGTGTTAATATAGAAAGCCCTATACCTGCACCTAAAAAATACGATGTTGTACCAATGCTAGATCCAAGACCATAATGCGCTTTAGGAATGCCTTGTACAGAGAGTACCGATAGGGCGGTGTAGCTCAATGTCATCCCTAGTCCGGTAACAAAGGTGGCCGATAGCAGTACCAGAACCAGCGAATGGTTAAACAGCACGCTACTGGTTAAAAACAATCCGCCAATAAGCATACACAGCATTCCGGCTATGCCCAGTTGCGAAACCGTAAGCCTTTTGGTTAATACAGGTATCCCTAATTTTGCCACAACGGCCGAGAGTAAACTAAACGGAACCAACAACAATCCAGACTTTGCAGCACTTAAATTCATATCCTTTTGCAGAATCAGTGAAACCATAAACAGGAAACCTGTAAAAAATGCCCCTAAAAGAATAAACACCAAATTGGCCGTAACAACAGAACTGGAATTAAATATAGACAAGTCTATTAGCGGTTCCGAGAGCCTTGTAAGTCTGTTGTATAATACCTTAACACAGATTAGAATGGCAACAGCTAGGAAAAGCAGCAATGCCGAATGGCTTTGAAACTCGCCAATGGTATGCACCGCGTAAGTGATCATTAACAGCGTTGCGGCTAGCAATAAACCCGAAATAACATCGGGTGCTCTTTTGTTCTTTTCTGCTACATCGGCCTCCAGGTAAAAATAAGCAATAATAACTACCAGGAATAGGATAGGTACGTTGATCAGGAAAACCCAGTGCCATCCCCATAGGGTGCTAATGATGCCTCCAAAAGAAAGTCCGCTTCCAGATCCTATGGCGGCAAAAGAACTGAAAATACCAATTGCCTTGCTTCGCTCTTTTTCTTCTGTGAAATTATGGATGACTATGGATAGGGACGAGGGCATGATCAACGCGGCTGCTAAACCTTGTATGGCCCTAAAAACAGCTAGCATTTCGAATGACGTGGATAAACCGGCACCCAACGAGGTGATTAGAAACAGCACAGAGCCGATCATAAATACCTTCTTTTTACCTACTACATCTGATAGTTTACCGCCAATAATCAGAAACCCTCCGTAAAGCAATACGTACAAGGTTTGCAGCCATTGCACCTGATCGTTGCCAACTTTAAACTGGGCTTGTATAGATGGTATGGTGAGGTTGATGATGGCAATATCCAGGGCTTCTACAAAAATGGCCATAGAAGCAATCATCAGAATGATATTCTTTTTTGAAAACATAAGTTAGCTCGTTGTCCTGTCAAAAGTAGAAATAATGATTTTCTGATTGAAGAGATAAAAAATAATAAGAACAATTATGTTGATATTTGTATTTTTATAGAACAAGTGCGTTTTAAGTGCTTCAAAAGATGTCGAAAACAGAACAACAGAAATTACCCGAAATTAGTTTAGATGGCAAAGACCATGAAATACTAAAACTAATAGAATCGAATAGCAAACTTACTGTGAGGGAAATTGCTTCGCAAATTCATTTAAGTCCCACGCCAACACATGATAGAATTAAGCGCTTAGAGAAAAGTGGTGTAATTAAGCAGTATTCTGCGGTGTTAGATAAGCGTTTGGTTGGCAAAAGAATGATTGTGCTGTGTATGGTTACTTTAAGAGAGCACAACAAAAAAGCCGGGGCTATTTTTGTGAATGCCATACAGGGGTTTAAAGAGGTTATTGAATGTTATAATATTTCTGGTGATTTTGACTTTATGCTCAAAATTGTAGCCGAGGATATGGAAAGTTATCATACGTTTTTTGTAGATAAGTTAACGGAAGTGCCGGGAATTGGACAGACTAAGAGCGTGTTTGTAATGGATGTGATTAAGGAAACGCATAATTTGATGTAGGAAGGATGACGAGTGCGTTTAATCCTCGACCTCTAACGTGTAATACGATACCTTGTTAAACAATTCCTCTGGTAAAAATGGTTTTATAATGTAATCATCAATACCTGCTTCTTTTATCTGATCTTGTATTTCGGCAGCCAGGTTTGCGGTAAGGGCTATTATCGGTATTTTAACTCCAGATTTGCGCATCTTTTTTGCAGCCTCATATCCATCCAGAATAGGCATTTGTAAATCCATAAGCACCAGCTGATGTTTGGCGCCATCAAATTTGTGAAGCGCCTCAAATCCGTTTAAAGCCACATCAATTGATGCTCCCCAACCCTCAAGGTATCGCTGTGCAACAAGAACATTCATCGGGTTATCTTCTACTAAAAGTATATGTATCCCCTCAAAAGGTTTAGATTTTTCTTTAATGGCTTCAGAGTTATAATTGATTCCGTTTCTTTTTCCGGCCTTTTCAAAAGTTTGCTCAAAATAGAAGGTAGAACCCTTGCCTTCAACACTTTTTACATTAAGCGTAGAATCTTGCAGTTCAAGAATCTTTTTTGATATTGCCAATCCAAGTCCGGTGCCGCTTGGACCTTTAAATCCAGACGCATTAACTTGCATAAACCGTTCGAAGATAATAGCCAGTTTCTCTTTGGATATGCCGATTCCTGTATCTTTAACCTCCACAGCAATGGTAATTGAAGTTTTATTTTGAGATTCTACAGTTATGGTAACATTTACAGAACCCTTGTCTGTAAACTTAATGGCATTATGCACCAGGTTGGTAATTACCTGAGTAGTTCTGGTTGGGTCGCCCATTACCTTGCTTTGCATTTCTTTATCTATCGATAAATTAAGGGCTATACTTTTGTCTTGCGCTGCCATTTCAAGACCCTTAACAATATAACCTACAATAGAGGCAATATCCATTTCAACGCGCTCAATAGAGATTTTACCCGATTCAATTTTATTGTAGTCCAGAATATCGTTTACAATGGCCAACAGATTATTTGCCGAAAAGCGCAATACATCCAATTGCTCTACCTGATCTTCGCGCGGGTTACTTTTTAACAGTAAATGGCTCATCCCAATCACCGCATTTAATGGCGTCCTAATCTCGTGGCTCATATTGCTCAGGAATTCGCTTTTAGCACTTAGCCCTTCTTCGGCCTGCGCTTTGGCTTGTTTTAAAGCAAAAGAAACCCTGTGCGATAATGCCAGCGACTGAAGGAAAAAGAAGGTGATATAGCACAGGAAGCTGGCCAGTTGGTAAGGAGGGATAAGTAACCAGTAATGAAGCAGAGATATGGCAAATGCCGGGATCAGGGCAAAAGAACTCAATAAAGTGTATAGTGCGCCGGTTCTGTTTCTTCTGTATGCTTTTATATATATGTATGGAACATACAGCAGGCAGAATAACATTACAGCTAAAAACGGATTTATTAATTGAGTAAAATAAACTGCCGGCAAACATATTACCGCTAAACTAAATAAACCGCATATGCCACATATTATTTTAGGTATGGGCATGTTAATGTCTTTAGGAAATAGATAAAGCGTATAAAGCGCGAACAGTCCTATACCTATAAATAAGGAAAGATACTCTAACCTGATGGTTAGATGCCAGCTTAGGTTCGGGATGATATTATGCAGTACATAAGTGTCTGTACCAATAGTTCTGTAGCAATAGACTATAGAAAAGATGGCAAAAAACAGGATGGCCTTGTCGTTTTTTCCTTGCAGATACAATCCCATAAAGAAAAGGCCGCCCATGATTAAACATCCGGTAAGTATAAGATTTATGGAGGCCGATTGCCGTTCCTTCAGTATCAATTGGTCTCTGTTTCCAATTTGCAGGGGTTTTTTAATGCCTCCTTTGATATGGTCGAAATTGGAGATTTGCAGTAAAAGATTTAGTGTATCTATGTTGGCAGGTATGGCTACTGTACGGTTTTCCCAATAAGGCATAGAACTTTCTTTATTGGTGCCAACTTTTCCATTGGCTGCTTCTAGCTTACCATTTATATATAGCCTGTAAGCCGAGTAGGTTTCTGGAATGGCCAGTAATAATGTACTTTTATTGTGTGGTAGTAGTAGGGTTGCTTTGTAGGTAGCGTAGCCAAATCCTTTCCATACATATGGGAAATTTACGAGTTTACCACCTTTGGCAGACACGTTTTGAGGCTCTAAAAGCTGATTCCAGTAAAACTCCCACTGCTTGCCTAGTTCTACAATTTTATCAAAAGATTGGGTACGCAGGTCGATTACAGCTTTTGAGTTGACAAACTGAGGAACGCCAGTGCCAGCAGCTTTTTGACAGCTAATTAAAAGTATTACCAGGAATAGGAGATAAGGCTTTCTAACCCACATTTGAACGTTACTGCAAAATAATCAGCTAAATATACAAGTTTGTATGTTATCTTTCTATTTGATTTGTTACCTTATTTACAGGATTGTATTATATATATTTATCCTTTAACTTAAAACTAACCAGATAAGAATCTATAAATGGTAAACAAAACAGGGGCGGCAGTGCTGTATCCTTCGGGTTGTATGTTGGGCGAAAGCCCCATGTGGCACAATGAGCGACAGAGTTGCTTTTGGGTTGATATTGAGGGTTGTACGATTTATGAATACAGTTTTCCCGATAAAAGCTGTCGCCAATATGAATTATCTAAACGCGTTTCTTTAGTAGTTAAAGGCAGTATTGCCGATGAACTTATTGTGGGTTTACAAGGCGGTGTAGCCAGGTTTAACCTGCTTAATGAAACTTTAACCATGCTTACAACGGAACTTAATGCCGATTGGAAAAGCTACCGCTGCAATGATGGTGGTTGTGATAATATGGGCCGTTTATGGATAAGCACAACTGACTTAAAACATAAAAAAGATGCGGGTGCACTTTATTGCGTTGATAAGAACTTGCAGGTTAGCGAAAAGCTGGGTAAGCTTTCTATTTCGAACGGTATGGCTTGGACTGCCGACAATAAGCGGCTCTATCATACCGATAGTGTTACAGGTGCAATTAAGTCGTACCTCTACGATGAGCGTACCGGTAATCTGGAATTTGAGCGTATTGCGGTGCATATTCCTGTGGAAAAGGGTGTGCCCGATGGGATTGCTTTGGATGCCGAAGGTAAACTTTGGATAGCGTTATGGGGTGGATATGGTGTTGGCAGGTTTGATGTAGATTCTGGTGAAATGTTGGGTTTTATTGATGTTCCTGCTCCTAATGTAAGCAGCTGTGCTTTTGTTGGAGATGCGCTGGACCAGATGATCATTACTACTGCAAAAAAAGGAATGACAGAAAATGACCTTAAGGGATTTCCCGAAAGTGGTCATATATTTATAGTAGAGCCGGGCGTAACAGGTGCTACGGTTTTTAATTGTGTGTTATAATAAAATAGATATGGAAAAGAAGCTTCGTAGTCAGCAATGGTTTGGTAAAAAAGGTAAGGATGGGTTTATTTACAGGGCCTGGATGAAAAACCAGGGCATTCCGGCTGATGAGTTTCAGGGTAAACCTGTTATTGGAATTTGCAATACCTGGTCGGAATTAACACCATGTAATGCCCACTTTAGGGAGCTTGCCGAATCTGTAAAAAGAGGGGTAATTGAAGCAGGCGGTTTCCCGGTTGAATTTCCGGTAATGTCTTTAGGCGAAACCTTGATTAAACCTACGGCCATGCTTTACCGGAACCTGGTAAGTATGGATGTGGAAGAGTCCATCAGGGCAAACCCAATTGATGGTGTGGTGTTGATGTGCGGATGCGATAAAACTACTCCGGCACTGGTTATGGGTGCTTGCAGTGTAGATATTCCATCTATTGTGGTTTCTGGTGGTGCAATGCTTACGGGTAAATTTCAGGGTAAAAATATAGGTACCAGTGATATTTGGAGGTTCTCTGAAAGTGTAAGATCCGGAATCATGTCGGAAGAGGAATTGAACCTGGCAGAAGCCGGAATGTGCAGGAGCAGAGGGCATTGTGCAGTTATGGGCACTGCATCTTCTATGGCTTGTATGGTTGAATCGCTTGGGCTTTCGTTGCCTGGCAATGCGGCTATTCCGGCTGCTGATTCTTCAAGAAAGGTACTTGCCCAGTTCTCGGGCCGCAGGATTGTAGATATGGTTAGGGAAGATTTGAAACCATCTGATGTTCTGGTGCGTAAAGCTTTTGAAAACGCGATAAAGGTAAATGCTGCCATTGGTGGCTCTACCAATTTTGTGATACACCTGTTGGCCATTGCAGGCAGGGTGGGGATAGATTTAACCATTGATGATTTTGATAAATACTCTGCAGGGATACCGCTAATCGCTAATCTGCAGCCTTCGGGCGAGCATTTTATGGAAGATCTGTATTATGCCGGTGGTTTACCTGCCGTAATGAAAGAAATGCAAAGCTTTTTGAATGCCGAATGTATTACGGTAAACGGCAGAAATATTGGTCAGAATCTGGAAAGGGCGCAAACTTTGAATCAGGAGGTGATTGCATCTGTAGAAAGTCCTTTTAAACTGGATTCTGGTGTAGCGGTGTTAAAGGGCAATCTTTGTCCGGAGGGCGCTATCATTAAGCCCTCGGCAGCTAATGCGCGTTTAATGCAGCATACAGGTAAGGCTGTGGTATTTGAAAACATTGAAGATTATAAGCTTAGAATTGATGATCCGGAGCTGGTTGTTGATGCGGATAGTGTATTGGTATTGAAAAATACAGGCCCTAAAGGTTATCCAGGCATGCCAGAGGTGGGTAATATGGGTTTACCTAAAAAGATGCTTGATTTAGGGGTTACAGATATGGTACGCGTATCTGATGGCCGTATGAGTGGAACCGGATTCGGTACTGTGGTACTGCATGTTTCGCCAGAAACTGCCGAAAACGGAACCATCGCATTGGTTAAGGATGGGGATATGATTGAACTGGATGTAGCAGGGAGAAGGTTAAGCTTATTAGTGCCTGATGAGGAATTGGATCAGAGAAGGGCTTTACTTGCTGATCCTGTTAATCAGTTTAAAAGGGGCTATGCAAGGTTGTATGTAGAACATGTTGAACAGGCACATTTAGGTGCCGATTTTGATTTTTTAAAGGGTAACTCAGGTAGTGAAGTATTACGCGATTCACATTAATATATAAACAGACGAAAGACTAATATGATGACTTCAACAGCATTTGAAAACAAGACGGTAATTGTAACTGGTGCCGGACAGGGCATTGGTTTTGAAATATGTAAACAACTGGCAGCTAGAGGCGCTACAGTTTTATTGAATGATATAGATGAGGTGCTGGCCAATGGCGCAGTACAAGCAATTAAAGATGCGGGTGGAAATTGTATTGCCTGTGCAGGTGATTCTGGTGATAAGGATTTTATACAAAGTATGGTTGATCTGGCTGTAAAAACATCCGGCAGTCTGGATGTTGTGATTGCCAACGCAGGGATTACTTTATTTGGCGATTTCTTTACTTACCCTCAGGATTCTTTGTATAAAGTTTTACATACAAACCTTGGTGGTACGTTCTTTTTGGCCCAGGCCGCGGCCAATCAAATGAGAACTCAGGCTAAAGGTGGTTCTTTGTTGTTTACCTCATCGGTTACGGCACATCAGGCACATAAAGATCTGGCAGCCTACGGAATGACTAAAGCTGCTCTTGAAATGCTGGCCAAGAACCTGGTGCTGGAGCTTTCTCCTTTTAAGATCAATGTAAATACGATAGCGCCGGGTGCTACACTTACAGAGCGTACCATGGATGATCCGAATTATGAGGCTGTATGGTCTAGAATTACGCCAATGGGTAGTCCTGCTAAAACGATAGATATTGCCAATGCGGCTTTGTTTCTGGTGTCGGATGGGGCAAAACACATCACAGGACAAAGTTTGGTGATTGATGGTGGTTGGAGTGCAATTAGTCCTTCGCCAAATGAATAGGTTGCTGAAATTTATATTTGTTTTGCCTTTGGTGCTGCTGTTTTGCGGATCAGCTTTGGCCATAAAACCTAAGGTTTTTTGCTTTTACTACAATTGGTACCAGACCAAGGCTTTTGATGGAGCAGATCAGCATTGGTCGCATTGGAGTAATGGCAATCCTACTGGGTACCCGGGTGGTGATAACATAGGCGCTAATTTTTTTCCATCATTAGGTAATTACAGCACAAATGATCCTGTTTTGGTGGCTAAGCACATGAAAATGATTGCTAAAGCAGGTATTAATGCTGTTTTTTTAACCTGGTGGGGTAAGGATCATTTTACCGCAAAGAGCATTCCGGTGATATTAGATGAGGCTAAAAAGGCTGGTGTTAAGGTTGGTTTTCAAATTGAGCCGTATGGAAATAGATCTCCCTTAACGGTTAAGGCTGATGTGAAGTATCTAATTGATACTTATGGCAAGCACCCGGCTTTTTACTATTCTGAACAGAAGAAACCGCTTTTCTTTGTTTATGATTCGTATTTGAGTAAGGCCGCTGAATGGTCGGATGTATTATCGCCAGCTGGAAGTTCAACCATTAGAAAAACGTTATATGATGCTGATTTTATGGGTCTTTGGGTGAATGATAATGAGCATCAGTTCTTTAAAGATTCGGGATTTGACGGTTTCTATACCTACTTTGTTTCGAAGGTGTTCCGTTATGGCTCTAACCCAAATAACTGGGCTAAGATGCAGGAATGGGCGGTTCAAAACAACAAGATATTCATCCCCTGTGTAGGGCCTGGTTATATAGATGAGCGCATCCGCCCGGAGAATAGTGCCAATACGCAAAGCAGGGACAATGGGACGTATTATGATGATTACTGGAAAAAAGCAATTTCCGTGAAAAGCCCGTATGTGGCCATTACTTCTTTTAACGAATGGCATGAGGGTACACAGATTGAACCGGCAAAACCACTGAGTATTACTGGTTTTACTTACTTGGATTATAGCCCGCTGGCAAATGATTACTACATCACCAGAACCAGATATTGGACCGACCGTTTCTTAAAAAAATAATCTTTTAGGATGAAAAAATATACTTCATTATTGTTAGCAGGATTTGTTTTAGTAACCGGTGTTAGTGTAGGGCAGGATAAGCTCAGCAGGGCAAAATCTGAAACGATTGGTGGGTTTATTGGCGAAAGGCTGTCTAATTCTTACAAGAACAGGGTTTTACTTCAGGATGCAGATGCCTTAATTGAACCGTTTAAGCATAGAAACGAGACCAGTTTATGGCAAAGTGAGTTTTGGGGAAAATGGTTTACTTCGGCAGTTCTTGCCTATAAATATAAACCAACACCTGAACTAAAGCAAAAGCTGGATGCCGCTGTTGGTGGTTTAATTGCTACGCAAAGTGCTGATGGCTATATTGGTAATTATGCTGAAGAAAGCAGATTAAAGCAGTGGGACATTTGGGGACGAAAGTATTGTATGCTGGGGCTGCTTGACTATTATAGTCTAACCGGTGATAAAAAGAGTCTTAAAGCAGCCAAGGCTGTTGCTGATAATTTGATAGACGATATTAAGAAAGCCGACGGTATAATTGTGACTAAGGGGAATTACCGGGGTATGGCTGCATCATCTGTATTGGAGCCTATTTGCTTGTTATATACGCAAACAAAGGATAAGAAATATCTTGATTTTGCAGAAGAGATTGTTCGCCAATGGGAAACACCTGAGGGGCCACAGTTAATTTCCAAGGCCGATGTTGATGTGTCTAAACGCTTTCCTAAACCTGAAAACTGGTATTCTTTTGAACAGGGGCAAAAGGCATACGAAATGATGTCGTGCTACGAAGGTTTATTGGAATTGTACAGGCTAACGGGCAAACAGACATATAAAACTGCGGTTGAGAAGACCTGGCAAAACGTTCGCGATAAAGAGATCAATATGGCAGGATCAGGTGCATCGGCCGAAATGTGGTTTGGTGGCAAGGCTTTACAGGCTGATCCCATCTTTCATTATCAGGAAACGTGCGTTACAGTAACCTGGATAAAGCTTTGTCATCAGCTTTTTAGGCTTACCGGCGAAGCAAAATATGCCGATGCAGTGGAACAGAGTTATTATAACGCTTTGTTGGGCTCTACCAGTCACGATGGTTTTCATTGGGCAAAATATACGCCTTTAAATGGATTGCGATTACCCGGAAACGGGCAGTGTGGTATGGATCTTAATTGTTGTGTGGCAAGCGGCCCAAGGGGTTTGTTTAACCTTCCGGCTCATGTGGTGATGAAAGCTGCAGATGGCTTATTTGTAAATTATTTTATTGAAGGGAGTTATGCTTTGTTTACTCCAACTGGTAAAAATGTAAGTGTAGTTCAGCATACAGATTATCCGGCTACGGGTAAGATTGGAATTAGTGTAAAACTTTCAAAGCCTGAGGACTTTAGCATTAATATTCGCATACCTGAATGGAGCAAGAAGAATGTGTTAATGGTAAACGGTGTTGCAGTTGAGGCAGCTGGTGGGCAGTTTGCTACCTTAAAACGAACCTGGAAAGATGGCGACGAAATAGCTTTAGAACTGGATATGAGAGGCAGGGTTGAATTTATTGGAGACAAGTCTCAATATGCTGCTGTGATGCGTGGCCCTATATTGCTTGCCCGCGATGAGGCATTAAAAGGGGCTAATATGGGATCGATTGTTAACCTTGCAGGTAAGACCGGATATGTTGATTTGGTTTCCGTACCTCATACTTCTGAAAATGTGTGGTTACAATTCAGTCTTAAGTTTTCTCCGGAATCATATAAAGAGCAGGGAGATGAGCCTGTAACTGTTGATTTATGCGATTATGCCTCGGCCGGGAATGGCAAAGAAGCAACTTATTTTAAAGCCTGGTTTCCTCAGTTGATTGATCCTAAAAAGGATCACTAAATTTTTATACTTCACATGAACAGATTAAGAACGATACTACTATTTTTTGGCATTGGCATTCCATCGCTGTTATCAGCTCAGGATTTTTATACTCAGGAGCAGCGTGATAAATGGATGGCTAAAGCAGAAACGAATAAGCCTAAACTGACTGAGCAGGAAAAAAAGCCTGTGCAATTGGTTAAACTAGAGGCTGATGATAAGGCTTTTCAAGGTTGGAAGGCTACTCCTGCAGGTTCGGTTGACCAGCTTTATCAGCAAGCTTTTAAAAAACAGTCTGGTGTAGTTATTGATTTTGGCGAGCATTTAACCGGGTATTATACATTTACCATGAAGGAAAGTGCCAATGTATTGGATGGTCCATTACGTTTTAAAATGACATTTGCAGAGGTGCCGGGTGAACTTGCCACACCTTTTGATCCGTACACAGGAGGTTTGACCAGGGCATGGCTGCAGGACGAAATCATTACCGTGATGGAATTGCCTGCTACAATCACTATTCCACGACGTATGGCCTTTAGATACCTTAAAATTGACCTTTTAGCTGGCTCCGGTAACTTTGATTTTAAGATAACGGATATGAGTTTTAAAGCTGTTACGGCCGTTACAAATGTACCTGTTCAATTGGCGGCAAATACAGATCCAATGATTAAAAAGATTGATGCTGTTGGCCAGGCTACGCTAAAAGAATGTATGCAAACGGTTTATGAAGATGGCCCGAAACGCGACAGGAGATTATGGATAGGGGATTTGTATCTGGAATCGTTAGCTAACAATTATTCTTTTAAAGATCATGAGCTTACCAAACGATGTTTGTATTTAATTGCAGGATTGAGTCGTACAGATGGGTACTTAAATGCTAATGCATTTGAAAACCCTAAGCCCCATGCGCAGGCAGGTGCGCCATTTTTGTTTGAATATTCGCTATTGTTTAATGCCGCATTGAAGGAATATTTTATTGCCACTAAAGACAGTGAGTTTGTGCTTGATTTATGGCCTGTAGCCAAAAGGCAAATGGACAACATTAGCAAGCATCTGGATGATAACGGGCTGTTTAACGTTAATGCGGCTCAAAAGGACGGTTGGTGGATCTTTGTGGATTGGAGAGATGGGCTGGATAAACAGGCTTCTTTGCAGGGGATAATGATTTTTACCATGAAAGAAACATTGACGCTGGCTAAATTATTGGGTAAGGATAAGGAGGTTTCACAATTGAATGGGCTAATTGACAAAATGATTAAGGCGGCTAAAACAAGACTTTATGATAAGAAAACAGGGCTTTTTGTAAGTGGAGCATCTAAGCAGGTTTCTTACGCCTCGCAGGCATGGATGATAATGAGTGGAGTAGCTAGTAAGGCTGAAGGTCAGAAGGCTATGAAAGCTATTGCGGGTTATGATAATGTGGTAAAGCCGGGCACGCCTTATCTGTATCATTATTATATTGAGGCTTTGATTAAATGTGGGTTAACACAAGAAGCCAAAGCCTCTGTAATAGATTATTGGGGTGGAATGGTAAATAAGGGCGCTGATACTTTTTGGGAGGCTTATGATCCTGATAATGACAAGCTTTCTCCTTATAACTTTTTTCCGATAAATAGCTATTGTCATGCCTGGAGCTGTACGCCTGTTTACTTTATCAGAAAGCATCCGGAGATTTTTCAGGGCCCTTAATTCCTATTACATCCGGTTTTTTTCCTCATCAAGCGCATTGTTTTTGTGCTTGCTTTTACGGGTAAACGTGTCTTTACCAAAGTTATACGTTAGTGCAATGCCAAATCGCTGCGTATCAGATTCATTGGTTTGAAATGAATAGGCCTGCGTCAGCCCTACTGAACGTTCCCTGGCTACCCAGCTATGGAACATGTCATCAACATTGAACCTGATGCTGCCTTTGTTTTTCCAAATCTTTTTTTGAATACCTGAGTTTACCCTGTACCTGCCTGCTGTATAAGTTTGCCCGTTTAAATCCCGGCTGACATAATAGCTGCCCAGTTCCGCACTCCATCCTTTTTTGAATTGAAATTGGTTGTATATTCCTATTCTGGCTGCATAAATACTTGGATTAAGCTTTTCGCCATATGCCATACCATCTAATCCCAATCTGGCGAATTGCGGTTCAAAATAAAGTGTCCACCATTCAGCAGCAGTAATTGTGATATTGGTATTTAGAATTATCATATATCCGAAGGCTACGTTTTCCGGTTTCCTGATAAAAATATCATTTTCTACACGTGTAGTCTGGAAAATTACATCTGTAAATCTGTTATAACTTAAAGCTAGTCTAAGCCATTGTTTGTGTTGATATTTAAGTTCATAACGCATCTGATATTGAGGGGTTAATTCCGGATTACCTGAAGAGTAAGAGTACTTGTCTTTAAAAAACACAAAAGGATTCAGGTATTGATAATTTGGCCTGTTTATTCTTTTGCTGATACTAAAGTTTAGGGTGTTTGTGCCAACTGTATCAAGCTTGTAGTTTAAAAAGATACTTGGGAACACTTGCGTATAGTTCTTAGTAAAACTGCTTGGTGGCACCAGCTCGTTGCCTAATTGCTCCCCCTTAGATTGTGTGTTTTCCAAACGCAATCCTAATTGGATAGATAGGTGTTTCCATCCTTTTTGAGCATTAACATATGCAGAGTTTATGTTTTCTCTGAACTTGAAGTGGTTTGATTGTCCGTTATCGATAACCGGTCCATGATCGGTAATGTTGTAATAATCAGATTTGTTATCGTTATAAACGAAGCTCGATTTAAAGCCCGCTTCAAATTTTGCGTTGTTTTTCATGGTTTGCACATAATCTGCTTTGGCAGTGTATATATTTATGGTAGAAGGTAAATCGTAAAAGAATTTGCTATCGCTGATAGCAGTACCATCTGGCTGATAAAGTGAGTTTACGAGTGATTGGTTGCCGGTACTGCGGTAATTTAAGTAGTTGATATCGGCAGAGAGTTCCTTCCCGGTTGATCCGAATTTATGCAGAAAGTTGACGTTGGATCCTAAGTTGGTTCTTTTATTATCGAAAATGGTGTTTCCTTTGCCAATGTTGTTCAGTTGTCCGGCGTTGTAATTATCGCTATTATAATTCAGCAGATCGTTGTTTTTATTGTCGTTTATATTGACCTGGAAACCGTATGTTGTATTTGGAGTGGCTGCATAATCTAATCCTGCGTTTGCATTTAAGCCATTGCTTTTAAACTCCTGATTATTTATTAGCTCTACGGTTGATGTTGGTACATTGTTAGTATCAAAGAAGCTCCTTGTCATGTTGTCGATGTTATAATTTTTCTCGTGACTATAACCAATACTCCCAAACAAATTGATCTTTTTATAGTTGTAGTTCAGGTTCAAAGAGTTGTTGTTTCTTCCATATTCTCCTTTAGAATAACCTGTAGAAATACTTCCTATAAAACCACCTATCCTGTTTTTTTTCAGTTTAATATTGATAATTGCATTTCCTGATGCATCATAACGGGCAGGAGGGTTGTCCATCAGCTCTATTTTGTCTAAAAGTGATCCGGGAAGAGATTTTAGGTAAAGAGAAAGGTCTTGTCCCGACATGTAAGTAGGGCGGCCATCAATTAAAACCATAACTCCAGATCGGCCGTTTAATGTGATATCCCCATTGGAATTTACAACTATGCCGGGCGTTTTTTCGAGCACTTCTAATGTATTGCTGCTGGCGCTGCTAATCATGGCATCCACGTTTACTACTGTTTTGTCTATTTCCATTTGAATTAGCGGACGCTTTGCTTTTATCACTACCTCTGCAAGTTCTGTACTTTTAGCCGGCAGTAATATAATTACGGGAAACACCACGCCTGCGTTATCCAGTACATGTAAGGGCGATGAATTGAATTCTTTGTAGCCTACAGCTGTTATCCTTAATAGATAAGAACCTTTGGTGACATCATTGAATTGAAATTTACCATCGATATCAGTAGTTCGGGTGGTAATAATCGCGGTGTCTGCGGCTTTAAGCAGACGAACAGTAGCACCGCCAATTGCCTGGTTTTTTGAATCTTTTACAGTTGAGGAAATGACTCCTTGTTTTACCTGCGCCAGGGCAGTAAGAGAGATCAGAGAAGCGAAAAATAATATAATATATGTTTTCATTACAAGTGGTTTTTAATTTGATCAGGTTGTTGATTGATCAAATATTGATTGTTCGTGTTAGCTCCGAAAAAAAATATGTTGTAACTTGCCTGTTAGTTGATGGAAAGCTATTTTGAGGTGTTGAACTGTTTTGTAACCTGTTTTTTGGGTTCTGTCAATGATTCTGGGCTGTTCGTCAGTAATTATTTATTGACTCGATGAACTTGTTCAAATTTGTAGCCTATGATTGACACAAGGAACATCAGAAACACTATGGACGAGATAAAATTTAAACCACTGATCGGTTTCTTTGGCCAACCGCTTTATATAGTCTTATCCCTCATCATTTCAATCCCTGTTTTTTTGGTAATAGAAACATATGCGAAGTCTATTGAGATACATGAAGATGAAGCCGTGGCCTTTGCCGGAACTGTATTCTTTTTCATTGGGCTTTTTACAGGTAGATATGTTGCACAGATATGGACTGCAAGGTTAACAGTTCTTCCCAAGCAAATTTCTTTTGGGTTATTTATCCTGATCATAGTTTGCATTGGCTGGTTGTTTTTTCATGCTGATTTCCCCTTACGCGGGCGAATTGCCATTAATTTATTACTGTCGTGGGTTCCATTTATGCTGATCAGTCTGGCGCTCGGTGCCTTGATCAAGATCGTTCACGCGATTTCTGAAAATCAATTGAGAGATGCCAAAACAATGGCTGCTCATAGTAAAAGTGAGCTGCATTTGTTACAATCTCAACTGAGTCCTCATTTTCTGTTTAACACGTTAAACAATATGTATGGGCTTTCTATTACTGATCATGAGAAAATACCTGCATTGCTGCTTAAACTATCGGAACTATTGCGTTATTCAGTTTATGATGCGACAGAAATATATGTACCGTTAAAGGATGAAGTAGCCTACGTTAACAATTATATAGACTTTGAGAAGATAAGGATAGGCGATAGGTTGGTATTGACTACAGAAATTGAAGAGGCAATTGTACCTGAAATAAAAATAGCACCCATGCTTTTAATTGTATTTATTGAGAATGCTTTTAAGCATTCTAAAAACACAATTGATGAGAAGATTTATATAGATATAAAACTAAAGACCTGGGGTAATTCTATCCTTTTTTCGGTAAAGAATTCATACGGTAAGGAAGAAAATGTTCAGCCTACGCTTAACAAAAACAGCGGTTTTGGTTTGGATAATGTAAGCAAGCGGTTAAACTTGCTTTATACGGGGGAACATGAATTGAACATTAAAAAGGATAATTCATTTTACAATGTTATCTTACATTTAAAAATGAAGTAATGGACCAAGTAAACTGCCTTATTGTTGATGACGAGCCGATTGCCAGAGATATTATAAAGACATATTGTAGTCACTTGGATTACCTTAATGTTGTAGCATCTTGTGGAAACGCGCTTGAAGCAAAGGCTGTGTTGCAGAAACAAAAGATCGATATCCTTTTCCTGGATATTAACATGCCGATAATGGATGGAATTTCATTTGTAAAAACAATGAAAGACCAGCCTCAGATTATATTTACAACAGCCTATAAGGAGTTTGCTGTTGATGCATTTGATTTGGCAGCTTGCGATTACCTGTTAAAACCCTTCTCCTTTGATCGTTTTATTATTGCTGTAGATAAGGCACTAGAAAAATTAGAACCTAAAGCAACTATGCATACAATCGAGGTTTCTGGCTCTGCTAATGAAGATTTTATCTTTATTAAAACCGATGGAAAGATCTATAAAATTGGATATGATGAGTTGCTTTATGCCGAAGCACAAGGCAATTATACTAAAATCATAACTACCAGTAATTTTCTGTTGCCTAAAATGCCTTTCTCGAACTTTGAAGAGCTCTTACCCAAACAACTTTTTCTAAGAACCCATCGTTCATTTATTATTAATAAATCTAAAATTGGCCACATAGAGGGCAATCGTATATTTATTAATAACAATGAAATCCCAATAGGAAGTAACTACAAAGATCAATTGCTAAAAGATCTTGGCTTTTCTTAAAGCCTGACTACGCTGTCGCTAGCTCTTCTTTTTTGGTGAGCTTAAAGATCACAAACATCACTATTCCTGAAATAACGGCTAGTAGTAAGTAGCTGGAATTTAAGTTGTGCTCGTCTTTTGCCGGTAAGAATGAGATAACGCTGTAGCTTAGAAACGACACGATCACATACGTAACACCGCCGGTTAATCCGCTGGCAATGCCTGCATTTTTAGGGAATCTGCCCAGACAAAAAGTAAAATAATTATTGAAGATATAGCCTGCCGTAACGTGAATTAAAAAGGCGAAGAATATAAGTGTATAGATGCTGGATATGAATTGAATGCTGATAAACATGAGCAGCACAAAGAGTATTTGCAGCCCCAGGTTCACAATCATTTTCTTTAAAAATGGCTTGTTTATGGTTGCTTTACCTATAAAACCGCCAACCATCCAGGCAAAACCAAGAATCAGGGAGCTATAACCGGCGACAACCGGTGAAAAATGAAGGTGGTGTTCTATGATAAATGGGCCTGTCATGTTGTAAATCATTACCATTGAATAGGCAAGGCCCAACATCACTATACCCAGACTAAAGCTCGGGGTTTTAATCATTTTAAGATAGATGTTGCCGATATTGCTTAATGAGAATTTAGAGAAGCGGGTCAGGCTCTCGCCACTGTAAATGAATTCGAGTATGGCAAGTATGATTGCTAAACCGGCAAGGAAGTAGAAGTTAGACTCCCAGCCAAATACAGTTTGCAAATAGCCACCTAAAAATGGCGCTACTATGGGGCCGGTAGACCAAATGATAGAGAATAGGCTTAAATAGTGTTTAAGTTTATCGCCTTCAAAAATATCGACAAAAAATGCGCGTTTGCCTACAATGATAGTTCCTACTGTAAATCCGTGAATGATTCGCATGAGGTAAATGAGGTAGACATTATGGGTATTTGCAATTACGATGCTTGCTGCTGCAAATACGAGTAAGCAGATAAGGCTAAGTTTATACCTGCCAAAACTATCTAGCACGCTGCCTATAAAGAGCTGTGAAATTCCATAACTGATTAGGAATAAGCTAAGTGTTAATTGTACTTGTAAACTGCTTACATTCATGGTGGTAGCCATGGTAGGTAAGGAAGGGATGTAGATGTCTGTTGCGAAGCCGGATAAGGGTAACAGGGCAAAAGCAAGGACAGTAGAAATGCCCTTATTGTGTTCTTTTAATGGTTTTGATGCTGTCAATTGATAAATGTTTTGAGCAGCCAAAGTTACCCTTATAAAGGTTTTTAACCCGTATTTTTAGAACATGGTAATGTAATAAATAAACTATTTTAAAGTAAAATAATTACTTAAACAGCTGCCCGGCGCCGCTTTTAACATAAAATTCTTTATAGTTTTTTATGTTAAGCATATCGTTTACAGCTTTGTTTTTATCGGTGCTTTTGTTGTAGTAGGCTTTGCAGATCTGGTAACCAACCCAATAGCCCAGATCAGCAGGTTTATCTGCCGTTTCCTGATCCGAATTTGCGATCCAATTGTGAGACTTGGCGAGATACATCTCTTTCTCAAAATCTGTCCAGATCTGTTTTTCTTTACCTTTAGCCCAGACATGCAGACGTTCATTAGCAGTTTTACCCGATATCAGTTCGCCAATAAAATCGGCCATGCCCTCGGTAAGTGAACCGGCAAGGAGCGTGGTGTCGCCAGCAAGGCCATTCTGGTTAAAATGGATGAGCTCATGGGCAATTAGATTTGGTAAGGATTTTAGGTTTGTGAAGTTGTTTTGCTGCCATAAGTTTAGCTCTTTAACAGGAACTTCTTCTGTGCGGGCAGATTGATCCAAGCCTATCAATAAGCCGGCATCAGTGCTGGTTCCGCCTGAATTAAAAGCGCCAATAACAAAGTAAATGTCAGGAAACTGAGCCTTGTTGTAGATTTGCTTGAACTTAACAAAGCTTTGGATCATTTGAGGCTTTTGCTGATCTACGGCGTAAGTATTTTTACGTACAGCGGCATAAAATAGAGGCTTGGTGTTTACAGATTTTACAAAATTCTTCAGGTTTCTGATTTTATAACCCAGATAATCCTGAAGTCCATTTGAGGCAGGTTCTACATAGTATTTCTTATAAAGGTTGATGGCGTTGGCGGTATCCTTTTTAGCCAGGTCATATGCCTTCCAAAAGTTCTTTACATCGCTGGTAATCAGTTTAGCCTTATATGGATCTGTGGTGCTGTTTTTAACTGTCTTAATGCCATTTAGGAGTTTAGGCCAGCCTGGTAAGGAACGTAAGGATTCAAGATCAGTATCTTTTTTAATTTGATCGATATTTTTATAGCCACTATTTACAGCGTTTGTAAGTAAAACCAGGGCGCTGTCTTTTTGACCACTTAAGGCATAACAGCATGCCGCATTATAATAATTATCTGATCTAAGAACCTCGAAGTCGACTTGCCTGGTCGCTTTTAGGTAATACCTGCCAGCTTCTTTAAAGTTCTTTGCTTTGTAAAGACTGTCGGCTATTTTCTCTGGTCTCACTTGCGCAACTGTTGCCGTGCCAGCTAGTAGCAATAGAATTAAGAGTTGTTTGAATTTAAGCATGCGTTGAGTATATGTCTGTTTTTATAATGTGAAGTGCGTTGCAGCGTTTTCACTGGCAAGTTTTAGGTCTGTAAATATTTTATCGGCAATAGCTAACTTAGGATGTTGCGAAGTATCACTTTGTATAGCATAACAAACCAGATTGGCTGCTTTAGCAGCTGTTAGGCCATTAATTGTATCCTCAAAAGCTAAGCACTCATCCTTATTTAGTCCAAGCTGCTGGCAGCAGAAATTATAACATTCAGGATCTGGCTTTGTTAAAGTAACATCAGTTCTGGTAACCATAAGATCAAAGTAATTGCTCAAACCATTTCTTGCAAAGATCAAATCAACATCTGGTCTTGGGCTAGCGGTAACAACGGCTAATTTAAGCCCTTTTTGCTTAAAAAACTGTATTGTTTCCAAGGCAAAGGGCATTAAATTGATATCTCTAGTTGAAAAGCCGGTTTTGCTTAAGCGTTCCCGCCAGAGGATTAGTTCAGATAGACCAATATTGAGATTGTATTTTTCTTTAATTGCTTTGCTGTTGATTGGGAGTGGGTAGCCTGCGTAAGTATTAACCCATTCCTCATAAGTCATAGATAACGAGTAGGTTTCAAGGATTTCTATCCAGCATTGGTAATGGAAGTATTCTGAGTCGATAAGCGTGCCATCTAAATCGAATAATATGGCTTTAAGTTTCTGCATGTACGTAAAAGTATTTTGCTAAAATAGAAAAAACTAATTGCTTTATTATCTTTGCCACAGCTCCGCTACTTATGTTATTATTCAAAGAAATTGCACGCACTTATAAACTTTCATTTACTGGCTTAAGCCGCGAAACCTGGATCTTGAGCATTGTTATGCTCATCAACCGCAGTGGATATATGGCGGTGCCTTTTATGGGTTTGTTTATAACGCAATCGCTCCACAGACCAGCTTCTGATGCAGGATTAATCATCACTCTTTTTGGCGTCGGCTCTATAATGGGATCAGCAGCAGGTGGTAAGCTTACAGATGTAATTGGGTTTAGACCGGTTCAGATAGTGGCCTCTATTGTTAGTGGTACATTCTTTCTTTTTTTTGCAAATATTACTCATTTCCATACGCTATGCGCGCTTGCTGTTGTGATCAGTTTCTTTTCGGAAGCCTTTCGTCCTGCGAACTTTGTAGCCATAGCAGCCTATGCCAAACCTGAATTACAGACCCGTTCTTATTCTTTAAACCGTCTTGCGGTGAATATGGGATGGGCAGTTGGTGTAAGTATGGGTGGTTTAATTGCATCTTACGATTACAGATTGTTGTTTTATGTTGATGGCACGGTAAGTATTATTGCAGGACTAGGCATCTTATGGTTTCTGCCAAAAATTAAAGACTATAGAAAGGCTTTAAAGGAAAAAGTTAAGGGAATTGTAGTGCGTAAGCCCTGGGAAGATGCAGTATTTATCAGGTTCCTGCTGTTAACCGCTGTTTTTATCATCTGCTCTTTTCTGATGTTTAGGGTTGTTCCGGTATTTTATAAAGAAATTTGGAAGATAGGTGAGTTTGAGATAGGCTTGATATTAGGCCTCAACGGGATCATTATTGCACTGTTTGAAATGGTGATGATCCATAAGATTGAGAATAAAAGGTCTCCTATTTTTTTTATAGTATTAGGTGCTATATTAGTTGCATGTTCATTCGCTGTACTTTTGCTTCCTTTTGGAAGTCCTATAGTATTGGGCACCCTGTGCATAGTTTTCTTCACCTTTGGTGAAATGTTTGCTTTGCCTTTTATCAATACCTTTGTAATGAGCAGGGCAAATGAGTTTAACAGGGGGCAGTACGCAGCGGGATATATGCTTTGCTGGTCGATAGCGCAGGTTGTTGGTCCTATAGCCGGGTTTTTTATTGCAGAAAGGTATGGTTACAACACGCTTTGGATAGTGATTACCATTTTGTTGATGATCTCGGCGTATATGTATAGACTAATGAAACAGGATTAATCAATAATTGATAACCGTAAAAACAAAGAAATAGCGTGGATGATATCAGCATAGTGCAAAAGGAAGCGGGTTTAAAGTACCTTTTCCTTACTTTTCTAAAAATAGGATGTGTTTCTTTTGGTGGGCATATGGCTTTAATAGCGGTTGTTCAAAAGGAAATGATTGAAAAGGACAAAACCCTGAGTCAGGAAAACTTATTAAATGCCGTTAGTATTGCCAGTTTATTGCCCGGACCATTGGCAGTAAACGTGGTATCGTATATTGGTTATCATCTGCACAAAAAAAATGGCTTACTGGTGAGCATGCTGGGGATTCTGCTTCCGGCCTGCATATTGATGTTTGTGCTGTCGTGGTGTTATTTTAATTACATTCATGTTAAGGATCTTTCGGGTATAATGGCCTATACAGTAGCCGCTGTAAGTGCGATCATATTAACTACTGGTTTAAATATATTTTTAAAGGAAGTAAAAGGACATAACGGTAAAATAGCACTGTGTTTAATCTCCATAATATTACTTTATTTCATTAAAGGCTATCTGATCATTCTGTTGCTTATACTGATTGGCGGGTTAATTGGTGTTTATTTTAAACTAGCCAATTTAGCTGATACTGGTGGGGCTAAATTTACATGGGAGCGCTTGAGCAGCGGTGCTAAAATAGGCTTGTCATCGCTGTTGTTATTATATGCGGCTTTTATTTCCGGATTGTACCGAAACACAGACCTGATTCTTCTTAAAATTGCCTCCGTGTTTTCAGGGATCAGTCTTTCGCTTTTTGGCGGAGGTTATGTGATGATCCCGATTATGCAGTCCCTCTTTGTAACAGAATTGAAGTGGTTAAGCAATCAGGAATTCATAGATAGCATTGCTTTTAGCCAGCTAACACCAGGGCCAATTCTGGTAAGTGCGTTTTTTACAGGTTATAAATTGGCCGGTGTGGCCGGTGCGTCATTGGCAACAATCGCTATTTTTGTACCTTCTTCTATTTTAATGATCATTGTTTCAAAGATATTTAAGAATAATGCAGACTCAACGGTGATGAAAAATGCATTGGCAGGAATAAAACCTGTAGTAGTGGGCATGATCATCGCTTCGGGCATAAAGCTCTTTTTCTCAGTGCCTTCCACGCCAATTAATGTTGCATTATTTGTGATCGCATTTATTTTAAGTTTCAGATTTAAATTTAATCCTGTATACTTAATTATTATTTCTTTACTAATAGGGACTGCAGTACACTTTATGGGATAGGTACTGAATTAATTTTAACTAACAAGAATGACCAATACCGGCATACAAATTATAGGAACGCAACGTTCCGGATCTAATCTTTTAAGAGTAATTCTGGATCAGTCGGCTGAAATAGCATCGCCGCATCCGCCTCATATTTTAGTGGTTTTTATGCCGCTTTTACATCTGTACGGCAAGCTTAACAGTACTTCATATAAAATACTTGTTAATGATGTAGTAGCTTATGTAAATGCCAATCCGGTACCATGGGAAGGGGTTTTACTGAACGCAGACGAGATTTACGAACAATCAACACGTTATGATCTTTTAGAGATAAACAGGCTGGTATATGAGCAGGCTGCCATTAGTAAAGGTGCTAAGTATTGGTGCTGTAAAAGTATGGCAAACGTTCATTATGCTACAGAAATGGAAGATTTTGGACTAAACCTGAAATACATTTATCTGTACAGGGATGGGAGAGATGTAGCCTGTTCATTTAAGAAAGCTATTGTTGGCGAAAAACACATTTACCACCTTGCCAAGCAATGGAGCGAAGATCAGGCAGCTTGTTTGAAGTTAAGGGCAAGTTTGCCGGCAGAGCGCTTTTTCGCGCTTAATTATGAAACATTGATTACGGAACCGGAAAGGGTGATTAAGAAACTATGCCTTTATCTGGATATCGCTTATCATCCTGATATGCTTAAGTTTTATGATTCCAAAACCTCTAAACTTACTGCAGCTGCAGGCGAAATGTGGAGCAATCTGGAAAAGCCCATCATTAGTAACAATACCGGTAAATTTTTAGACGAATTTAAGGGGGATGATCTGGAGATCTTTGAACTGGTTGCCGGGGATGTATTGAGGGAATTGGATTACGAACTGGTTATTCAAAATGCTGATGTAAGTTTAATTGATGCCGATCATATTGCAGTTTACAACAAGGAAAATGCAATTTTAAAGAAAGAAGCCCTGCGGACTGCCAGACAAAGTGATTTAGATAACAGAGAAGGACAGGCCAAAATCCTTAAAGAAATTAAAGAAAGAGCGACAATAATTTTACCCTAAGCAATGAACATTACAGACATACAGCCACTAATTGACATCGCCATTAAAGCCGGAGAAGCTATTTTGGAGGTTTATTATGGAACACAGGAAGATTTTGGAATTACCAGAAAAGAAGACAATTCGCCGTTGACTGCTGCTGATCGTGTTTCGCATGACATCATTGTAGAAGGCTTAACTAAGCTTTATCCGGAAATTCCAATACTATCTGAAGAAGGTGCTGATATTGAATATGCTGTTAGAAAAGAATGGAAGCAATATTGGTGTGTAGACCCACTGGATGGCACCAAAGAGTTCATCAGCAGGAATGGTCAGTTTACCGTTAACATTGCTTTTATGGAGCACAATAAGCCTGTAATTGGTGTAATTTATAGCCCTGTATTGAATGTGGTTTACTATGGAATTGTAGGAAAAGGAAGTTGGAAAATGACACCAGGTGAAGCCCCTGAAGCCATCAGTGTAGATCGGAAAACGAGTGAATGGATTGCTATAGGTAGTCGTTCTCATGCCGATGAGGATGAGGAGAATATCTTAAAAAAATACCCTGTAGTTAGTAAGCTTTCCATTGGTAGTTCATTAAAGTTCTGTTTAGTTGCGGAGGGTAAAGCGCAAATCTATTACAGAAAAGGACCAACCATGGAATGGGATACTGCAGCCGGACAGGCAATAGCAGTAAGTAGTGGTGCAATTATGGTTAATGCAGATTTTGAAGAATTTGTTTACAATAAACCCTCGTTATTAAATCCCGGGTTTTATTGTAAAGTAAGTTAAGCGTTATCTGCTATCTTGTTTTTTACTGCGTTGTATAGCTGGTCACAGCATTGTTCAGCAGTAAAATTATCAGTATGAAGGATCAAGTCTGGTGTGGTTGGTCTTTCAAAGGCAGAGCTTATCCCTGTAAAGTTTTTTAAGGTGTTGTTGTGCGCTTGTTCGTATAGACCTTTAACATCTCTTTGTTCGCAAATATCCAGCGGACAATCGATAAACACTTCGAAATACATACCGCCCAGAATGTTTTTGGCTATTGTTCTATGCCCATTTAAAGGCGTAATAAATGAACAGATAACAATTACGCCGTTGGATGCAATTATTTTTGCGGTTTCAGCTGCCCGCCTGATATTTTCGGCCCTATCATCCATACTAAATCCCAGATTATAGTTCAAGCCTTTTCTCATTTCATCCCCATCAAGTTTCATAGAAAAGAAGCCGGACTCATTTAATTGCTCCTCAAACAGATTCGATATTGTACTTTTCCCTGCTCCGGATAGGCCCATAAGCCATATCACCATGCCCTTTTGATGTGGTAATTTCATTAAACGAATGTATAAAAAAATAGTTTACTACCTTTGCAAGCTCAATGAATAATTCCACTACATCAGATCCTATATATAACCTTCCTTTTGCATTACTCTGCCTGAGTTCACTTTTATTTTCTGCCAGTTTTAATATGCTCATACCTGATTTGCCAGCTTACCTTAGTGGTTTGGGTGGTGCCGAGTATAAGGGTTTAATTATAGCGTTGTTTACGCTTACGGCAGGTATATCTAGGCCATTTAGCGGAAAGTTAACCGACACCATTGGCAGGGTTCCGGTTATGGCGGTAGGATCTATTGTATGTTTTGTTTGCGGATTCTTATACCCTATACTGGGCACTGTTTCCGGATTTTTGTTTCTGCGTCTTATTCATGGTTTTTCGACCGGATTTAAGCCAACTGCTACTGCGGCTTACGTTGCAGATATTATTCCGAGGGAGCGTTGGGGAGAGGCTTTAGGAATACATGGTTTGTGTTTTAGTACCGGAATGGCCATTGGCCCCGCTATTGGTAGTTTTATTAGTGGCCTGTATTCAATAAATGTGCTGTTTTACAGCTCATCTGCTTTGGCGTTGCTTTCGATCATCATATTGATGAACATGAAGGAAACCTTGAAGGATAAAAAGAAATTCAGTTTATCTATTCTGAAAATATCACGCAAGGACATTATTGATGTTAGGGTATTACCTGCAGCTATTGTAACCTTGTTATCGTATGTAGGTTATGGTGTAATACTTACCTTAATACCTGACTGGAGTGGTTATATTGGACTGGCCAATAAGGGGATATTCTTTATGGTGTTTACCATATCCTCGTTGCTGATCAGGTTTATTGCCGGAAAAGTATCTGATAATTATGGCCGTTTGAATGTGGCAATCTGCGGATTGACCATTCTGTGTGCCTCGTTGGTCATCACAGGGTACGGCACTTCCGAAGCCGGTTTAATTACCGGAGCAGTAGTTTATGGCATAGGTGCAGGTGTTTTGTCTCCTGCATTAAATGCATGGACTATAGACCTTAGCCACCCACAACATAGAGGTAAAGCTATGGCAACCATGTATATCGCTCTTGAGGCAGGTATAGGTTTGGGCGCATTATTTGCAGGCTGGGCATATCAGGACGTGATCTTTATGATCCCATCCATTCTATATTGTACTGCCGGTGTTGCATTTGTGGCACTTGTGTATATGTTGATCTGGAAAAAGCGATCTATGTCATTTAGAGGGGACGATCGCGACTGATTTCTTGTTGTTAACTACAATTTCAAGCAAGCTATCCATGTTCTTTATTTTTACTTTTTCTGGTGTTTCTTTTATAATTTGATCATCAACGTGCGCATCCTTACATACTGTAAAAATAGCTGCCGTTTTGGATCTGATCGATTTAATGGTAAATACTCTTTCCTTACCTTCATGAATTACGGAGATATAATCAGATAATACTTTTCGTTTACTTTCGGCAACCATCAGTACATCAAAATATCCATCACCAGGGTCGGCATCTGGACTTAACTTTAAATTAGGCCCCAGGCTAGGGATGTTCATGACTTCAATCAAGAGGTATTTATCCTCAAAAACCTTGTGGTCTAATTCAATTGTGGCTTTAAAGGGTTTATATGTACTGCAGATTTTATGCAAGGTTTTGAGCGCCAGCTCAAATTCATCCTCAGGTGTTTTGATGTGGTCGGTATTCATCTTCGTTAATTGCTTCATTAGTTTTGGAAAAACACCATATCCAAATGCCTCTATGAAAAAGAAAGTATCCTCTGGGGCAACTACCTGGCCTACATCAAACTTCTTTAAATGATAATTGTTCCAGGAGCTGACATTTGTATTGTTGTTGTTGCTAATATGGAGTGAGGTGGCAATGTTATTTGCAGTACCAAAGGGAAGCAGGGCAATTGGCCTTTTGTATTTTAACTTCTTGTTTAGCAATGTCATAATCATTTTTCTTATCGTTCCGTCTCCACCGGCAATTGCAATAAATTCCGTTTCCGGTTTAATATTTCCAATTGATTTCTTTTTAGAAGAAGTATAATCGCACTTGTAGCCGTTAGATTCTATCAATTTAACGATTTCCTTTTTCGAGTATTCACCATCACCCGCAGTAGGATTATGGATTAATCGGATGAGTTTGCTGGTTTTTTTCATATAGTTTGAACAATGTTGACATAACTATGGTTTTCATTGTAGTAATTATTTTAAATAACTATCATGAAAATCCTGATCACAAATGACGACGGTATTTATAGCCCCGGTATCAGAGCGCTGGCAAACATCGCACTGCGCTTTGGTACAGTTAGAATTGTAGCCCCTGATGTGGAGCAATCATCAATGGGACATGCCATTACACACTCGCGTCCGCTTTCTTATAAAAAATCGCCAATCACATTCGAAAACATTGATGCTTTTAGGGTAAATGGAACACCGGCAGACTGTGTTGCACTTGGTTTGCATATGTATCCTGATACGGAAGTTGTGCTTTCAGGTATCAATATGGGGCCAAACCTAGGGAACTCTATGTGGCATTCGGGAACTTTGGCCGCTGCTAAACAATCGGTTTTACTAGGGGTTAAGGGAATAGCATTAAGTACACCTGTCGGTAAATCGGAGCCCGATTTTGAAAGCCTGGATCCTTTTGTTGAGCAGGCATTAACTGTATTGTTAGAAAATGCGAATCTTGGGTTATATAATGTGAATTTTCCGCGTAAGCCAAAAGGGCTTCAGTGGACAAGGCAGTCGGTAAGGTTATACGATGGAAGCGTGGTTCCGGGGCATGACCCAATGGGCAGAAAGCATTATTGGATTACGGTAAAGCCACTTGAACTGGCAGAAGAGGGGACTGACCGATGGGCGGTTAAAAATGATTTGGTGTCTATAACTCCTTTAAGGCTTGATTTAACAAATGAAACTGAATTGAAAAGTCATGAGCCGACAGTAATTTTATCAAAAACTAATTAATTCTAGCTCTTGTTTGATATTATTGCTTTCTTTACTGTATGAAGAAATGGTTTCAAGCTAACAGCACACATTTTATTATCATAGGGATATTCTTTATTCTCTGTTTTGCTTATTTCAGTCCTGCTATGCAGGGCAAGGACCTTTACCAGAGCGATGTGCTTGAAGCCAAAGCAATGGCAAAGGAGATCATGGATGTTCGCGCGGAAACAGGAAAAGGGCCATTGTGGACCAATTCTATGTTTGGTGGGATGCCTAGTTTCCAGATCTGGGTATCGAACAGTGGCAGTATAGCCAACTATGTGATCAATACCTTAAAAATTGTATTTCCGAACCCAATAGATATTGTGCTTTGCTATCTGCTGGGGGCTTATTTTTTATTGAGTACATTAAAAATGAAGCCCTGGCTTGCTGCTGCAGGAGCCATAGCCTTTGCTTTTACGTCTTATAATTTCATCTATATTGAAGCCGGCCACAGCAATCAGGCAATGGCAATTTCGTTCTTTGCACCTGTATTGGGTTCTATTTTACTCACTTTTAGAGGACGATATTTATTAGGTGGTTTGTTAACTGCTCTTTTTCTTGCCATTGAAATCAGATGCAACCACATACAAATGACTTATTATCTGTTCATGTGCCTGCTCATATTGGCAGGTTTTGAACTGTATTATGCAATAGCATCCAAACAGTTAAAGGCTTTTTTTACCGCTGTAGGATATCTTTTTGCAGGTGTGATTTTAGCCGTTGGTGTAAACGCGGGACAATTATGGACTACCTACGAATATGGAAACGAATCTATCCGCGGTAAGGCAAATTTAGCCAGAACAACCTCAAAATCAGATAGTGGACTTGGGCGCGATTATGCCTATCTCTGGAGCCAGGGTGTTGGCGAAATCTCAACATTCCTTGTTCCAAATATGTATGGGGGTGCTACTCAGATCAAACAATTAGATGAGCATTCTAATGTAGCTAAAGCACTGGTAGCAAAGGGCGTTCCTGAAGATCAGGTTAAAGAGCTCATCCCTCAGCTTGAGCAAGGTTTATTAAGAACTTATTGGGGTGAAAAATCGAGCACTCATGGTCCATGGTATTTTGGCTGTATTGTGGTCTTTTTATATGTTCTGGGGCTATTTATAGTTAAGGGTAAAATGAAATGGTGGGTTTTAACCTCCACATTTCTATTTGTGTTTTTATCGTTTGGCAAACATTTCCCATTGATCTCTGATCTGTTTTTTGATTACTTCCCGATGTATAACAAGATGCGGGCAGTAGAATCTATATTGGTTATACCGGCATTAATTATACCATTGCTGGCATTTGTGGCACTTAAGCAATTCGTAGATGAGAAAGATACGGCAAAAGATTTACCCAAAAAGTTACTTTATTCTCTATATATAACAGGCGGTGGCTTAGTGTTATTTATGCTCGCGCCAACCTTGTTTTTTGATTTTAGAGATTCATCGCACCAGGAAATGGTAAATCACCTTGCTGAGGCTTTTAAGGCTGATCTTAGCTTTGCCAATTCCATAGGGAGTGCCTTGATAGAAGACAGGATATCACTTGCCCGTACGGATGCTTTCAGGTCCTTGATTTTCATTTTGCTTGGCTTTGGTGTGTTATGGGCAATATTAAAAGGGAAAGTTAAAGCAAACACCGCATTTATTGTTTTAGGTGTGCTGATACTCGTTGATATGTGGGGTGTAGACAAAAGATACCTGAACAACAGCAACTTCTATGATAAATCTGTGCTGGATCAAAATTACCAGGCTACTGCAGCTGATCTTCAGATCTTAAATGATAAAACACTTGATTATAGGGTTATAGATTTTACAAAAGGTAATCCTTTCTTTGATGCGTCGGCTTCGTATTTCCACAAATCGGTAGGAGGAAGGCACTCTGCAAGGCTGCAGCGTTACGACGAATTGATAACGGCACAATTTAGCGAGAAGATAAATGAGCCCGTATTGGATATGCTAAATACCAAATACGTGATTATGGCCGATAAGGCTAGTCCGACGCCTCAGGCCATAGAAAGAAAGACAGCTTTAGGAAATGCTTGGTTCATCAGCAATGTGAGCTACGTTAAAAATGCGGATGAAGAGATGAAAGCCATTACCAGCTTTGACCCGAAAACAACGGCAATAGTTGATGAGACTTTTAAATCTCAAATTGGCGATGCAAAATCTTTAACTGATACTACTGCAAAGATTCAACTGACCGAATATCATCCCGATCACCTGGTTTATAAATATAAAAGTGCACAGGATGCTATAGCTGTATTTGCTGAGGTTTGGTACGACAAAGGCTGGAATGCTTACTTAGATGGTAATAAAATCCCTTATTTTAGAGCTAATTACATACTTAGAGCAGCCAAATTACCTGCAGGCAGTCACAATTTAGAATTTAAGTTTGAACCGACATCTTATCTTGTTGGAGATAAGATATCAATGATTTCTTCTTTAATTCTGGTAATCATTTCAGGTATTGCTGTATTTTTGCATTTCAGAGCTAAGAAAAAGACTGCTTTGGTATAAACCATTAAACGATAAAGATTGTATTCAAAAGATCAGGCTTCGCAGATTAAGCAGGCTTTCTGGACTGCATATGGGCAGTATATGGCATTGCAACCTTCTGCTGAGGGGTTGCGAATTAACTGGATTAACTATAAGACTGGCATCAAGCATTTGGCTTTCAAAATGCAGGTTGATAAGAAGTCGGCATGGATAGGGATAGAGTTATCCAATCCTGATTTAACCATACAGCAGCTTTTGTTTGAGCAGTTTGAAGAATATAAGAAACTGTTAACCGGAATTTTAGGAGAAGAATGGCAGTGGGAACTACATTCGACAGATGAGTACGGCAAAATAGTTTGCAAGATATATACCGTTTTACCTGGCGTGAGCATATTTAACAAAGAAGACTGGCCTAAGCTGATTTCCTTTTTTAAGCCTCGTATTATAGCGCTGGATGAGTTCTGGAACGATGCGCGTTATGGTTTTGAGCTATTTAAGTAGGCTTTATTTAAAGCTCATCTGATCTTTCGTATCGGGTTTCGCCAGTTAATATCAGTTCGTTGGTGTCTTTATCAATGGTAAAATCGATATCCATAGCGTGATCATCCGTATAATCTATTGCGGCACACATGGAAAATTCGCTGATCTGATATCCTGCTTTAAATTTGCCTTTTAAGTTGTGATCACTAACAAGGGTATCTTTCAGAATCCCGATGTTTTCTATTTTACCTTTACCGTATTCGTAATCCAGAATCAATTTTTCCAGTTCACCTGTTTTGCATATATGATGATGAAGGAGGTGAATAAGCTGTTTGGGATTTTCTTCGGTATCATAGAAAGCCGAAGCGTCTATTTTAGTCTTCCTTGTTATTGCTGGCATGGGATGAATATTTTTTTTTAACCTAATACAATATTACTGTTAAATATACGTCTTTATACTGAGAGCGTTAATTTAGATAAGCGGGAATGGTCGGTATGATTATTCCCGCTTTCTTTTTTTAAAGCCTTTAGACTTATGTTTTAGCGCTTCCCAAAATCGGACGGGCGGATATTTGTAAGTTGAAAAAATGCTTTACTAAATGCCGCCAGGCTATTATAGCCAGTAGCATATGCAATCTCGCTGGTTGATTTACTGGTTTGCAGAATCATTTCAATAGCCCTAACCATCCTTAGCAGTTTTAAATATTGTAAGAAAGAGATACTCATTACAGATTGAAATAATCTGGAGAGTGTTCTCTCGGCCATACCAAATCTTTTTGCCATATCTTCCAGCGTAAGCTGTTCATTGTAATGCCTTGCCAGAAAAGCAATAATTGGAAGTAAACGTTCATTGTTTGTGGTTGGTAAAGCTATTGGGAATGTTTTTATACCAAGCTGAGGAAGTAAGTTCTTTAAAGAAGACAGGAATTGGAAAGGCACCACATTATCCGCAGAAATGTTCCCGTTCCATTTCTCAGTAAAGATGATCATTTCCAGTAAAAGATTATTGACGGGATAGATGCCCAATTGCTGAAAGAAGGGCTCACTGGTATCACCCTGGTCATAAAAATAGATGTTTCTAATCACTGTTGCCTGATGCCTTACTTCAAGATAGTGCGTTAAGCCCACTGGCACCCATACATAATGCCGGGCAGGAATAATATAGCTCACGTTTTTAATGTGTATGAAAGCTACGCCACCCTGAACGTACGTTAATTGTCCTTTTGTGTGCGAATGGGCCGTTAGCTTGCGCTCTATTTTTTCATGTAAAACGAATATACTATCTGGATTTAAGTCAATTGCGCTAAGATATTCTGATGTTTTTAAAATATTCATTGGCTGTAATGGACAAATAATTGGCAATATAGATAAAATTACAGCTTTGTCATATGGCTAACTTTGTGCATTCTATAAATTATATGTATTTCTATAAAAACCATTATGCTCTTATCTTGCTCTCCGTCCTCATTTCCACTACTACCTTAGCACAGCAAGACCTCTCAGCAAATCATTTGTCGTTAACAGAAGTCTGGAGTAAAGCAGAAACCAATAGTAAAGCCGTCAGGATGCAGGGTTTAAAACTTAACGAATCTGAAGAGGCGATAAAAGATGCCAAAGCAGAACGACTACCTGATATTGAGGCCGAAGGGGAGTATGCAAGGGTGAGCAATATGCCTATTTACGACAATGGTCTGTTTCATACCCCTTCACAATTTGAAGTGGTTCATACTTCGTATAGTTTTGGTGGCAACGCATACTTTAACCTTTACAACGGGAATAAAACCAACCTGAAGATCAGAGAAGAAAAAGAAAAGAAGAACCTTTCTGTGGAACAACTAAATTTAACTACTTCTGAAATTAAGTTAAAATCAGCTGCATATTACCTTGATCTGCAGAGGAGTAAAGTATTTAAAGACTTACTGTTAAAGGATATAAGCGATCAGGAAAAGCAATTAGCAGAGATCAGACAACTCTTTAAAAATGGAGTGATCTTAAAAAGCGACGTGCTAAGAGCAGAGCTTAAGTTGTCGCGCCAAAAGATGTCGCTATTACAAATTGATAACGACATCAATATAGCCAACCAAAAGCTGGCAATACTGATTGGTGAGCAGGATGATTTTAAGATATTGCCCGACTCGCTAACCAGCACTAGTTTAGTTATTAAAAGTTATCCCGAATATCTGGATGAAGCCATAACACACTCTTATGAACTAAAGATCTCTGAAAAGGAAACTGAATTGAATAAGCTGGAACTGAAAAAAGTAAAGGCCAATGTATCTTTTAAAGTGGGCTTGTTTGCAAATTATACCTATTCCTATCCTCAAATTCAATTTTATCCTTACTCTATAGCTATGTATGGGATTGGCTTAAGTGGTATAAAAGCAAGTTTCCCTATCTCAGCATTTTACCATAACAAACATAAAACCAAGGCGGCTGAGCTGGCATTTCAGCGACGAGAGGTTGAACACGAAGCAACAACAGATAAAGTTAGACAGGAAGTTAACGAAGCCTATTTAAGATATAAAGAAGCCATTACAAGGATTGATGTAGCAAAGCAGAATATAAAGCAAGCGACAGAGAACCTGAGGATCGTTAACAATACTTATTTCAACCAGTTATCACTGCTAACTGATCTTTTAGATGCTGATACACAATTGCTGCAAACCAGATTTGATCTTGCAGCAGCGCAGATAGCGGCACAATTACAATATTTCCAATTACAAAAAGCAATAGGCAACCTTTAAAATGCGAACAAAAAAGAAAAACTATACAAGTACCGATCAGCTCATCACCAAAGTCACGGCCTGGATTGCAGGCGTTATTGTTCTTGGTTTAATGATCTGGGGAGCAATTTCCTTATTTGACCTTTATAAGTATGAAGAAACCAATGACGCACAAGTAGAAGAATATATAAACCCTATAACTTCAAGAGTGACAGGTTATATAAGAACAATTAAATACGAAGAAAATCAGGATGTAAAGAAAGGTGATACCTTGCTTGTTATCGACAACAGTGAGTATAAACTTGGTCAGCAAGAGGCCGAAGCGGCTTTGTTAAATGCACAGGCTCAGATTAAAGTAATGGAAAGCAATGAGCTAACCACAACAAAAGCAGCAAGCGTTATGAAATCTCAGATCGCTTCTGCAAAAGCTAAACTTTTAAAGCAACAGCAGGATTATGATCGCTATTCAAAGCTTTTCAAAGTAGAATCTGCAACACTACAACAATTGGAAAATAGCAAGGCTGCCCTGGATGTAGCAGATGCAGAATACAGATCGGCCCTGAACGGCTATGAAACTTCGGCATCGAAAGTTAACGACATCAGGTCTCAAAGGGACGTATATCTGGCTGAAATAAAGCGTAGAGAAGCATTATTGGCCAGAAACAAGCTTGATGTAGGCTACACGGTAATTACAGCGCCGTACAATGGAAAGATGGGAAGACGAACCATACAGGAAGGGCAGTTGATCCAGGCCGGACAAACACTGGCATTTATTGTAGATCAGGAAGCGGGCAAATGGGTTATTGCCAATTTTAAAGAAACCCAAATTTCGACCATGAAGCTAAATGGCCATGCGGTTATTGAAACTGATGCTTATCCGGGCGAGGAGTTTCAGGGAACGATTGTTTCCTTATCTCCGGCGACAGGGGCAAGGTTCTCATTACTGCCTCCTGATAATTCTACCGGTAACTTTGTTAAGGTGGTGCAGCGTATCCCGGTTAAAATTAAGTTAGATGACGATAGGAAAATAACCGATAAGCTAAAGGCAGGTATGAATGCTATTGTTGTAATTGCTAAAAACCAATGATTGCTGTAAAACCGGTATTTAAAAGATGGGCTCCTGAATGGCTGATCAGAGGCACCATATTCATTGTTATTTTACCCTGTCTGCTGCTTTTTGGGTTATCTACGGCCAATCCAAATGCTGCAGCTGGTTATTATGGTATTGAACCTGCTGATGTTCAATATTCAATGATCATATTCTATGCTGCAGTTGCCAGTTTCTTTGCCTTGGAAAGGCGTTTTTTTGTGTACCTGGCTACTAAGGAGTATTTCCTTGTAGGGATTATACTGCAAATTGTTACTTCATACATTTGCTATAATACGCATAATTTACATACGCTTTTTATATTCAGGTTTATACAGGGAATGGCCAATTGTGGTACAACAAGCATTTGCATTACATTAATATTTAGCAGAATTCAGAGCGAAAGGGCCAGAGAAATCGGCTATTCTATTTTCTACGGCATGCTGTTGTGTATAAGTCCGATATCTATGCTGCTTACCGCACCAATTGTAGATGCCTACGATTACAATTTCTTGTATAAAGCCATCATATTTTGCTATTTACCTGGTGCTATTTTGCTATTGTCTATCATGAATACGGTTCGTTTAAACCGTAAGATTCCACTTTATCAGGTAGATTGGGCCAGTTTTGTGATCTATGCACTAGTTTTATGCCTGATTGGTTATGTGCTGGCATATGGTCAACAATACTATTGGTTGCAGGATAAACGCATAGTTAGAAGTTGCGGTGCAATATTGGTACTATTGCTCCTCCATATTTTAAGACAGCTCAATTTAAAGAGACCTAGCCAGAACATGGAAGTGTTCAAATACAGAAACTATATTGTTGGTGTGTTTTTAATCTTTGTGCTTTATATTGTTCGCGGTGCACTAAACATTACAAATCTATACTTTGCTACTGTTTTGGGGATGGATCCAATTCATATCGCGTACATCATGGCTGCCAATATTGTGGGAATAGTGATCAGTATTTTAATTTCTTCAAGACTTTTAATCTTAAAAAGGCCAATGAGATTGATCTGGATCTATGGTTTCGGCTTGCTGTTGATATTTCACACCTGGATGATCTTCCTTTTTAATACTCAGGCAGATGCTTCAACTTTTATCATTCCATTAATTGTTCAGGGAATGGGAGCAGGTATGTTAATGACGCCTGTAATCGTTTTTGCTGTTTCTTCGGTTCCTGAACGTTTGGGTGGTACGGCTTCAGCCGTTGGTGTGTTCTTTCGCTTTTTAGGTTTCTGCAGCAGTATCGCTTTAATTAATTTTTATCAGCTTTATAATAGAACCAATCACATAAACCGTTTTCAGGAGCATATCACTTCTTTAAATCCGGTAGCGGTGGAAAAACTAGAGATGTATAAACGAGGATTAGTTGGAAAGGGAGTTTCTACAGGTCAGGCTGCTAAAATTGCTCAGGGATTGCTCGGCAGATCCATAGAAACTCAAGCTCAATTGAGATCAGCAATAGATTACTATACGGTTATAAGTGGTTTATTGATTGTTGTAATCCTTATAATTGCATTGATTCCCTACATTAACAGGACTATTATTAATCTTAAATCAAAGCAACCTGCTCCAATATCTTACTAGTTGCTTATGCCTGGTCTTCACATAGTTCACATTACACACACATTCTTCACAAAAAGGTACCCTTCTGTGGGTTTGGTGTGAAGGATGTGTGTAGAATGAGTGAAGAAGTATCTAGAACTTGTAGGTAAAACCAGCTCCGAAAATCTGTTTAACCTGTAAAGCTTTTTTGAATTCACCTTCAATCCTNGCTCCATTAGCATCTAAGATTGGGATTTCAGTCTTGTCGTCATAAAGCAATTGTACACCAGCGTTTACGGTTACAAATTTGTTTACCTTCATGAAAAGGTTGGCTGTATAATCTGTATAAACGTTTTGTGGTTTATCGAGATAGTTAGAGTATAATTTCAGGATGTTCTCTAAACTAATATTTTCTACAAGATTTACTTTGTAATACGCATCTAATGAAGCACCAAACTCATAACGAAGCCTTTTCATTGGGTCGTTCCCAAATGATTCAGCTAAATTTCTGTTCCTTACAAAAACAAAACGGGAAGCAAAGGGAGAAATGTTGACCCTGAAATTATCATCGCGTTTATAGGCAATACCAGGACCAAGAGTTAGGTAAGCTGGTGCAAACAGATCTGAAATCAGCGTTTTTCCATCTCCCTCGTACCTATATCCTTTAGCAAATTGCGTTTGGAAATTCGCATAAAAGGTATACATCCAATATTTGGAGGCTTTATAACCGAGCAAACTATTTAATATAAGCCTGTCGTCATTTTTACGAACGCCAATATCGTCTTGCTTGCTCAGACCAAATCCAACGATTGCTTTATTGTCCCAGGTCCATTTGTTTTTTTTATAGTTAAAGTCGTAGTTAAAAACGAGATTTCCAGCAATTGAATTTACACCTCCTGCTGCCCAATTTGAAAATGAGCTTTGATTGATTAAGAAAGTATTCTCCCCGTGAATTGTCCAGGTTTTAGTCGTATCGGCAGCGGGTGTGTCTTGTGCATAGCCGATAAAGCTGGCACACGACAATGAAAGTAATAGGGCGATTTTTTTCATAATAGGTACTGTTTTTGATAAATTTTAAACAATTGTGTTCTAATTTTTTCGATAAATGATTAATCTAATATCGTAAAATGTTATTATTTTATCAAAATATACGCCCGTATTGAAAGAGGAGTATGCTTTTGGTTTAGCTATATTAGAGATACTGGTCTGGTGCCATTGTTGGTGCCAAACCAGTATCGAGTGTTAAGCTTCTTTAGTTTATTTTGTATAAACTACCGTCTGTCCAAGTGAATAAATCTGACTTGAATAGTTCTTGTCAACAACTTTTGTATTTCCCATAAGTTTTACCGTAATGTGGTAGGTTTTTGCTGCATCAGGCAATTGGTATACAAATTCTGTGGGTGCATTAGCAAGTGTAGTAGAAAATACCGAAACTGTTTTTGTAACACTTATCACCTCGTTTACCTCAACGAATATGTTTAAAGGCTGAACAATTTGATCTGAAACGGAGGACGGAATGCCCCAGGTTAACTTTACTTCCTTTTCAGCTGTTTTCTGTAATTGAAGGTTGGTTACCATTGGCAAACTCACTCCAGCTTTGCTTTCAATAACCGGCTCTTTCTTACAGCCGGTAAACAGAAAAATCAAAGGGAGACAACACATATAAATAATTTTTTTCATCACTATATAGATTTTAATATCCTGGATTCTGTACATAAGTTCCTTGAGAGTAATTCATTTGAGGCTGAGGAATAGGTAGGAATTCATCCCTGCCAGCAGTAAAATGTGCAAGGTTAAACCAATCAAAACGTTTTTTCTCCTTTTCAATGTAGGCGTTCATTACCGTACTTAACTGTCCCCAACGCATGAGATCGTAAAAGCGTCGTCCTTCGCCTGCAAGCTCCAACCTGTCTTCCCACATTAATGCTTTCCATGCAAAATCTTTGGTCCAGGTACAGTTTACACCGGGTTTATATTGTTCTACTTTATAATTCATCCACAAACTTCCATCGTCTTTCTTTAAACGGCCAAGGCTATTTGCTGCCCGTGCCCTTATTCTGTTTATGATGGGGAGGGCTTCATCAATTCTATCTAATTGGATTAAGATTTCGGCCTTCCAAAGCAATACTTCTGCATAGCGAATTTCTTTCTTGTTCATTGAATTTTGAACATAAAAAGGCTTGAACATGCAGTTACAATCAGGACGGACCTGTTCTTTCATAGAGTTGAAGTATCCATATTGAAATGGCGCACGTGATCCAGATTCATCAAACATAAGTTTGTTGTCATATTTCCAGGGATAGCCAGGTATCGCCACAGTATGTCCCATTCGTGTGTCAAAAGCATGATCCTTGAAATACTGTTTGTAAAGCTGTCCGCCTAATTCAGTATTGTTGTAATTGTCGAAATCAGGTAACCCGGTTCCATCAGTTTTAAAAGCATTTATCATGTTGTGGGAGATCTTATGAAAATCGCAGCAGCCAAAATACGGAGACCACCAGGGTGCATTAAGCTGATCGCCCCAGTTTACCCTTCCATTGGTTGTTCCATCGTCTAAAGAGTACTGGATTTCCCAAAGAGACTCTTTGGTATTGTTATCATATTCAATCATAAAGTTCTCTGCAAAATCCGGAGTCAGGTCATACTGCGATCCATCTCTTGCGGTAATTTCATTAATATGTGCCAAGGATTTGTTTAAAGTTTCTTTGTTGATATTAGTCACCTCATGCCTGTCATTTTTTTCATACGCTCTAAATAGTAGGGCTTTGGCGGCAAGGGCATGAGCGGCAAACTTAGTAGGGCGGCCCTTTTCGGCCTGGGTTTCTGGCAATACATTGGATGCGTCTTCTAAATCTTTGATGATCTTATCCCATAATTCAAGGTCGTTTACAGAACCTTTAGGCCGGTTGGAAATTCCTGCAACTACCACGGCATCTGTTGCGACGGTTTCGTCTATCCATGGTACATAATTCCATCTTAATTTCATCCCCAGATAAATCCATCCTCTTAGAAATTTCATTTCTGCAATACGTTGTTCTTTGGCTGCAAACTGCGTTTCGTCAAATTTACCTAAGAGGCGCAGCGCACCATTGGCACGGCTGATGGCACAGTAACCCTGATACCATGGCCCATCATTATTTCCAACGTTTGGCGTTACAGCTGAAAAGATCTCCATTTCGTACCATGGAGTTTGATCACTTAAACCACCGCCACCTTTATAGGCATCGTCAGAGCGGAGACTGGCTATCCAGGGTGCATGGGTATCAGGATATCCCAGATTCGGCATGTAGGCGTACGCTGCCGTTACAAAGTTTTCCAGTTGTTCCGGATTGGACACCTGCTCTTCAGTTAAAGCGCCCTTGGTTGATACATCGAGGTACTTTTTGCACCCAAAGAATAGGATCATTCCAAGGAGTGCTATAATTATTTTATATTTTTTCATTTTCGTACGTTTTAAAATGTTACGTTAATACCTAAGTAAGTAGTAAGTGGCATTGGATAGCCCGTGCCTGGATTTTCGGGATCTCCTGCGGTGAACTTGCCACTTTTAACGGTAAAAAGATTTTGAGCAGATATGTACAACCTTAACCTTTCTACGCTGATCTTCTGAGTAATTTTTGAGGGGAATGTATAGCCTAAATCAGCACTTCTGAGTTTCACGTAAGATCCCGGCTCGATAAAGTAGGTAGACAATCTTTTTTCACCATTTGAGTCGCGTCGTGACAATGCTGGGATGTCTGAATTAGGATTTAAAGGGGTCCAGGCATCCAACACGCGGAGTGGGTGATTTCTGTCGTTCTGAACACCTATGTTCCAGAAATCGCTCAGTTCTTTCCATGAGTTATATACGTCGTTGCCAAAAACACCCTGAAAAAAGGCGGTAAAATCGAAATTTTTATAAGAAGCCTGAAGATTTAGACCAGCCATTAAATTGGGATCTCGAACGCCTATCCAGGTACGGTCGTAGGCTTCATTAATTACCCCGTCTCCATCCAGATCTTTGTATCTGATCCTTCCAATACCTTTTCCTGGTTGTTGGGCAGAATTATCAACTTCTTCCTGCGTTTTAAAAATACCATCGGCAACCAGGCCATAAAATGAATTAAGTGGCCGACCAAGAACATCGTCTAACAATCCATTGCCACCATAAGCGTACCTAACACTTGAAGGCAGGCCTGTAATTTTATTTTTGTAGGCAGAAAAATTAGTGGTGATGTGATAAGAAAAATCACCCTTGGTGTCATTCCAGCCCAGGATCAATTCAAACCCTTTGTTCGTCATATCTGCACCATTGATCCACTTGTATCCACCTTCACCCAAAGCTCCAATATAGGGTGGTAGAAAAAGCATGTCTGTTGTTTTCTTATTAAACCAATCCAAAGATCCCGTAAGGCGATTGTTTAAGAAAGCAAAATCAACACCTATGTTAGTTTGGGTAGTGGTTTCCCACTTTAAATCCTGGTTACCCAAACTTCTTCTGAGGTATCCTGATGGGATACCACCGGTTTGATTACCGGCTATCGGATAAGAAGTCCCATCAACATTTACACCGTAAATGTTTACCAGTAAAGCTGAGGCGAGTGGTGCAGAATTACCATTTTGGCCCCAGCTTGCCCTTAGTTTCAAATCTGAAATAGCGCTGACATCCTTTAAGAAGGATTCGTTCTTAATTCTCCAGCCGGCGGAGAAGGCAGGAAAGAAACCGTATTTATTGTTTTCTCCAAATACAGAAGAACCGTCACGGCGAATAGTTGCGGAAAGCAAATATTTGGATGCATATGCGTAATTGATTTTTCCAAAGTAAGAGAAGAGCTTTCTTTCATTACCTCCGCCTAACAGGCCTTTGCTATCACCCGTTGCTGTTCCAAGGTAAGCGTAATCTCTATTTTCTAATAGCAGTCCGTCGCGGTTACCCTGAAAATTTTCCTGTAAAAGTTTGTAGGCTTCCAAACCGCCAAGCATATCCACCGTATGTTCTCCAAGCTTAAGGTTATAGGTTAATGTATTTGTCCAGGTAGTTCCAAGGTCATGTGTGTTATTTTGAAACACCCTGTTTATGGTATTACTTTTTCCTCCGGCCTCAACCCACTTCGGATCAATTGTTCTGTCGTATTCCATCGTATAATCTACGCCAAATTGGGTTTTAAGTGCCAGATTAGGCAGGATCTTCAGATTTGCATAGACAGTTCCCAATGCCTTTAAATAGTTATTCCTGTTGTCTTTTCTTATCAATAGGTCTCTAACGGGGTTGTTAAAGTCGTCCATACCAAGAGGCATGGCTACACCACCCCAGCCTCCATTAAGATCATAAACCGGAATGTTTGGCGGCATCACCAAAAATCCATAAGTACTGTTCACATCATGAATTGCAAGTTTCGATAATGCAAAATTTTCGCCTATAGTTAGTTTGCCTTTTAACAGGTCATAATCATTATTAAAACGCGCTGAATAGCGTTTAAAATTTGAGGTAACCTGTGTACCATTATTATCATAATAATTTAAAGAGAAAAGACTGGTTGACCTTTCGCTTGAGCTGGATATAGTTAGCTGATGATTTTGCTGATAACCAGTTCTGGTTCCTTCTTTAAACCAATCTGTATCTGACGAAGGCATGGTATGATCTGCATTTAACCATTCTATGGGAGTGACCTTGTTTAGTACAGGAACTCCGTTGGCATCCCGATTCCAGTCGTAGTTATAAATACGTATGTTACCAGGACCCGGATCGTCGCCATCATTAACGGTTGCCTGCCATAAACCCTGGCCATACTGCAATGCATTAAGCATATCCGGAACTCCGGTTATTTTGGAAGCACCAACATAACTATCAACTGTTATTTTTGTATTATCACCCTTTCTGCCTTTTTTTGTATTGATGAGAATAACACCACCTGCAGCGCGGGAACCGTAGATTGAAGCCGATGCTGCATCTTTTAATACCTGCATAGATTCGATGTCATTTGGATTAATGTCTCTCAGATTAATAGTAACAGGCTGACCATCCAACACAATCAGGGCAGGAGAGGAGTTCATAGAGGTAATGCCACGTACTTGAATCCCCACATTTTCAGCAGGGTTACCATCTGTTGTAATAAAAACGCCTGGAACTTTTCCCTGCAAAGATCTCATGACATTTGCACTGGGATTTTTTGCAAAATCGTCTCTCGAGATTACACTTATGGCCCCGGTTAGATCAGCCTTTTTTTGCGTCATGTAACCCGTAGATATGGATACCTCTTCCAATGTTTTACTGTCATCAAGTAGGGTAACGTTGTAAACATTGCCAGAGCCAATAGGAATTTCTCTGGTTTCCATCCCAATGTAGGTGAAGATGAGATGGGAACCAGTGCTTTGTAAGCTGATGCTGTATTTTCCGTTTGCATCAGTTTGTGTCTTTGCAGTTTCTCCCTTGATAGTGACGCTTACACCCTGTAGGGGGATGCCTGCATCATCCTTGACTGTTCCTGTAATAATTCGAGATTGTTGTGTTGCATTTACCTGAAAAGCGTTTGCTTTCAGTGGGTGGTAATTTGCAAGTAAGAAAAAGAAAAAAATCTTTAATACTACTCTGGCATTACCACCATAACGATTACTCGTTTTAGTGTTCTGGTGACCTTTCATAAAAATTTAATTTGGTTTATGGTTAAAAAATGAGCGCAGTAAGTGTTCTCCATAGTTAGAAAAATAGGAGTGCCTCGTCTCAATGATATTAGCTAAAACATAAGCAAAAATTCCAGGGACTGCGTATCCCTAATACTTGCTTACACGTTTAAGCAAAAAGATCAAAAAAATTCCGAAGCGATCTCGGTTCAAAAAATGATTTATAATTGGTGTATATCAAACTTAAGCTTAAACGTTTAAACAAACAAGCAGTTTTTTGTGTTTCCTACAACAATTCCATTAAAAAGCTTTGGATAGATTTTCAGAAATGGCATTTAAGCAGGTGAGAATGCGCTTTTTGATCAATTCAAATTTTGCTTCGTGATAAATTCTTTACAATAGCTACCTGAAAAGCACTAATCAATTTGGTTTTCAAGATAGTGATACTAAAAGTCTGAAATTAATTAAACAAATGTTTCAATTAATATTTTTATGTTAATCGATTAAGCATACCTTTACGCAATGAAGAAGAAGGTATCCATCAAAGATATTGCACAAACTGTGGGTGTTTCTACCGCGCTGGTTTCTTACGTGCTAAATAATAAAGAAAAAGAAGCACGTGTTGGAAAAGAAATAGCCCAGGTAATAAGAGATACAGCTGTGGAGATGGGGTATCAGCCTAACCAGATCGCCAAAAGCCTTAAAACAGGAAAATCGCATACTTTTGGATTAATTGTCGCAGACATATCCAATCCGTTCTTTGCTAATCTTGCAAGGAATGTTGAAGACGAGGCGAAGAAATTTAATTATACCGTGATTTTTGCAAGTGCGGATGAAAATGCAGAGAAATCTCAAAACCTGATTAATATTTTAACAGAAAGGCAGGTTGATGGTTTTATCATTGCACCGGCTGAAAATTCACAAGACCAGATTGAGGCACTTCTAAAGAACAATATTCCACTGGTACTTATCGACAGGTATTTTAAAGGCCTGGACACCAATTATGTGGTGACTAACAATTATGAGGCTTCTTATCATGCTGTTAGCCATTTAATTGCAGCGGGAAAAACAAATATCGGCATGGTCGCTTATAAAACAGATTTAGTTCATATGCTGGATAGAAAGCGGGGTTACCTTGATGCAATTAAGGATAATAAGCTGTTAAAAGCTAAAACTCCGTTGATCAAAACAGTTGATTTTAATGCTAACCAGGAAGAGATAGCAGTGGGTATTCGTGAACTGTTTGCTCAGAATCCTGCAATGGATGCGCTATTTTTTGCAACAAATACCCTTACTTTAAAAGGATTGAAATCGTTAAATAAAATGCAGTATAGGGTTCCTGACGATGTAGCTATTGTATGTTTTGATGAGAGTGAAGCTTTTGATTTCTTTTATTCTCCCTTAACCTATATAGAGCAGCCATTACTTGAAATGGGTAAAAAGGCTGTTCAGATCTTAATTAAAAACATAGCTGATAAGAAAAGTCTCAATACTCAGATAAGCATCCCATCTAAATTAATTGTTAGACAATCAAGCGCTACGGTTAAAAAGGATTAATTTAATTCCCTGTGTGCATGCTAGAACGAGAATGTTACATCAAACCCTAAAAAAAAATAAAAAAATATTTGTTCGTTTAAACGTTTAAGCTTAAGTTTGATTACACAATCAAATTATAAACCATTTAAAACCGAAGTGCTCAGCATTTTTTTTTATCCTTTTTAGCTTAAACGTGTAAGCAAATTCAAATTTCAGTTATTTGGAGTACACAATTTCAAGAGAAAAGCGTATTAAGTAGCCGAGGCACATCGCAATTTAAAATTATGAGAAAGCTTTTATTACTAATCATCGCAACCATTTTTGTTCTACCGGCAGTTGCGCAAAAAACCCAGAAATTTGATGGCCTTGATATGAATCTTGGTAATCTGTCTCGATTATCTGATGCAAAAACCAGGTCTATTAGTCCGGAGAATTTCACTGGCGAAAAAGGCAAAGGCGGAATGGCTGACCCCGTAAAAAGTAAAGGGCAACGTAATGTAGCCAATGCAGCAAACGAAGCCCGTGATTTGGGAATTGGCTGGAAAGTGAATCCTTTTATAATTGTTAAAAGCGGAGAAACCGTAACTATCGCAGAAATGGAAGGTCCGGGTGCTATACAGCAGATCTGGATGACACCCACAGGAAACTGGCAGTTCTCTATTTTGCGCTTTTACTGGGACGATGAAAAAGAACCTTCTATTGAAGCTCCTGTAGGTGCATTCTTTGGAATGGGATGGGGAGAATATGCTCCATTAAACTCCCTGCCTGTAAGTGTTAACCCGGGAAGTGCTTTTAACTGCTACTGGAAAATGCCTTTCAGAAAGAAATGCAAAATCACTCTTGAAAACATTAATCCAAAAGATGATATGAGGTTATATTATCAGGTAAATTACACACTTACTCCAGTTGCGGATGATGAAGCTTATTTTCATGCACAATATAGAAGATCGAACCCTAACACCACATCTGTTCATACTATAATTGATGGCGTAAAAGGCAAAGGGCAGTTTGTTGGCCTGTATATGGGACTTGGTGTAAACAATAATGGATGGTGGGGAGAAGGTGAAATTAAGTTCTTTTTAGATGGTGATAAAGAATATCCTACTATAGCCGGAACAGGAACGGAGGATTATTTCTGCGGATCTTATAATTTCGACAGAGGCGGTAAATATACAGAATACAGTACTCCATATGCCGGTTTACATCAGGTAATCAGGCCAGACGGAACCTATAAGGCGCAGCAGAGATTTGGAATGTACAGATGGCATATCATGGATCCAATACGATTTGATAAAGATCTTAAGGTGACCATTCAGGATCTGGGATGGAGAGATGGTGGCAGGTATCTGGCACAGAAATCAGATATCATGACTGTTGCTTATTGGTACCAGACGGAACCTCATGGTAATTTCCCTAAATTCCCTTCGAGAGATGAACTCGAAGTAAATTAATCCTGACACTTTAAAACTCAGAACATGAAATTGCTGAAAATTCCATCACTATTGCTGGCAGGAATGATGATCATATCTTGTCAGTCGACCACAAAAAAACAAAATGATATGAAGGTTTTTGAAAAGGGCACGTTTGGCTACGATTTAAACTTTTTGAATGAAAATGACAGTATAGTTGTTTTAAAGAATGATGACGGAAGCGCTCAGCTTGCTTTATCGCCAAAATATCAGGCAAAGGTATTTACTTCAACTGCCGAAGGGCTTGATGGCAAAAGTTTTGGCTGGGTTAACTATAAAGCCTTTGGCAAACCTTTGGACCCGCATATGAACGCTTATGGTGGTGAAGACCGTTTGTGGCTTGGCCCGGAGGGTGGGAAATTTTCCCTTTATTTTAAAAAGGGTGATTCGATGGTGTTCGACAATTGGCACACGCCTGCAGGAATTGACAGTGAAAGCTGGACATTGGTAAAATCTGACGGAAAGCGCGCGTCGTTAAATAAAGAAATGGAGTTGCAGAATTATGCGGGTACTAACCTTAAGATAAAGCTGGAAAGAGATGTAGAGATTCTGGAAAAGAATAACATCGAGAAAGTATTAAATATTAGTTTGGCTGGTAAAGTGAGCTCTGTTGCCTTTAAAACACAAAATACCATCACTAATAGCGGCACCAATGAATGGACAGAGAAAACAGGGGCTCCTTGTATCTGGAGTTTAGACATGTTTAGTCCATCACCTAAAACTGTAATTGTTATTCCATATATTGAAAGTGCCACCGGTAAAGTAGCTACTACAGATTATTTTGGAGAGATTGCTAAAAACCGTATCACTTACAAGAATGGAATTCTGTTGTTCAAAGCCGATGGTAAATCACGTGGCAAACTCGGCATTCCTCCTGGTAGGGTTAAAAATGTTGCCGGTAGTTATGCAGCGGACCAGAATGTGCTTACCATCACGATGTTTGACATAAACAACAAGGCAAAATACTTAAATCAGGAATGGACACCAGACAAAGATCCATTTACTGGCGATGCCATGAATGCCTATAATGATGGACCTTTAGCTGATGGCTCGCAAATGGGACCTTTTTACGAATTAGAAAGTGTATCGCCGCCTACATTCTTGAAACCAGGAGAAAAACACACGCACATGCATAGTGTGTTTCACTTTACAGGGGACAGAACCGCTTTAAATGAAATTGCAGTAAAGGTTCTTGGTGTATCTCTGGACGAGATAGCGGGAGCGTTTAAAGATTAAAATCATGTATTCGGATAGCTGGTGGGCGCTTCAATATCTCACCAGCCTTTATCCGAAATTTAACCAAATAAAGATCAGAATATGAACAAATACCCTAAGGTAGGCATTCGACCTATAATAGATGGCCGTTTGGGAGGCATTCGTGAATCCCTGGAGGATACCACAATGAATATGGCCAAAGTAGTAGCAGCATTATTTAAGCAAGAATTGAAGTATCCTGATGGCAGCCCTGTGGAATGTGTCATCGCAGATTCCTGTATTGGCGGAGTTAAAGAAGCAGCTGCATGTGCAGAAAAATTCAGAGATAATAATGTAGGAGTATCATTATCGGTTACGCCATGCTGGTGCTATGGTTCAGAAACTATGGACATGGATCCGCTATTGCCTAAGGCAATCTGGGGATTTAACGGCACAGAAAGGCCTGGCGCAGTATATTTGGCAGCAACATTGGCAGGCCATAATCAGAAGGGCTTGCCAGCATTTGGGATTTATGGAACTGATGTGCAGGACCTGGGAGACGCTGTGATTCCTGCCGATGTTAAAGAAAAACTACTTCGCTTTGCGAAAAGTGGTTTAGCTGTTGCAATTATGAAAGGCAAGTCATATCTGGCTATAGGTACAGTTTCTATGGGAATTGCAGGTTCAATTGTGGATGCTGATTTCTTTCAGGACTATTTGGGCATGCGCAATGAATATGTAGATTCCTCTGAAGTTTTAAGACGCATACAACAGAATATATTTGATCAGAAAGAATACGAGAAGGCTTTGCAATGGACCAAAAAATACTGCCTGGAAGGAGAAGATTTCAATCGGTCTGAGAAAGTGAAATCAAGAGAAGAGAAAGACAAAGATTGGGAATTCGTAATTAAGATGACGCTTATTATTCGCGATCTGATGATTGGGAATGATGCGCTTGTTAAAATTGGTTATGCTGAAGAAGCCCAGGGACATAATGCAATTGTTTCTGGCTTCCAGGGGCAACGCCAATGGACAGATTTCTTACCTAACGGGGATTTTCCTGAAGCCATACTGAATTCTTCATTCGATTGGAACGGAATAAGGGCACCTTATATGGTTGCAACGGAAAATGATGCACTAAATGGCGTTTCTATGCTATTTAATTATCTTCTGACCAATACCGCGCAAATATTTGCTGATGTACGTACTTATTGGAGTCCGGAGGCTGTAGAACGGGTATCTGGCTGGAAGCCTAATAACCTTGCAGAGGCTGGATTTATTCATTTGATAAACTCAGGCTCAGCAACTTTGGATGGCACAGGAAGACAAACAGTGAATGGCAAACCTGTGATGAAGCCGTTCTGGAGCATTGATGAACAAGAGGCTGAGGAATGTCTGAAAGCAACCACTTGGTATCCTGCAAATCTCGACTATTTTCGTGGGGGAGGCTATTCATCCAATTTTCTTACCAAGGGAGAGATGCCCGTAACCATGTGCCGACTAAATCTGGTTAAGGGCCTTGGCCCCGTACTTCAGATTGCCGAAGGCTGGACAGTGGATTTACCTGAAAACGTACATAAGGTATTGGATGAACGTACTGACCGTACCTGGCCAACAACCTGGTTTGTTCCGCGTTTAAACGGAAGCGGTGCTTTTAAAGACGTTTATTCAGTTATGTCGAACTGGGGCGCCAATCATGGAGCGATAAGTTATGGGCATATTGGAGCTGATCTGATCACCCTGGCCTCAATGCTCAGAATTCCGGTAAACATGCATAATGTTGCTTCAAGCGATATCTTTCGCCCTTCAGCATGGTCTTCATTTGGAATGGATACCGAAGGCTCGGATTACAGGGCATGTCAAGTTTACGGATCATTATACAGTTAAGCACCTATCTGATGAATAAAAAATCAACTTCACTGTTCAGAACAGAAACCGGCAAGAGTTATCTCATGCCCTTTATTTTCATATGCAGCTTATTCCTTTTGTGGGGTTTTGCACATGGTTTGTTGGATGTGCTGGACAAGCATTTTCAGAATATATTGCATGTATCAAAAGCACAATCTGGCTTTATACAATTTTCATTGTACATCGGTTATCTGGCTATGGCTGTGCCAGCCGGGTTGTTTATGAAGCGATTCGGTTATCAAAAAGGAATCATTTTAGGGCTGGTTTTATTTGCCATTGGTGCCTTTCTTTTTTACCCGGCAGCTAAACTACAAGCATTTATACCATTTCTGCTTGCATTATTTGTACTGGCATGCGGACTGGCTTGTCTGGAAACTGCAGCCAATCCTTACTCAACTATTCTTGGGCCAAAGGAGTATGCCGCAAGACGGATCAATATTTCTCAATCTTTTAACGGTTTAGGTTGGATATTGGGCCCTTTAATGGGCGGCTTGTTCATCTTTGGAACCGAGCATACGCCTGGCGTAGATAAATTCGATTCCATGGTTAAGCCATACATGATGGTTGGTGGAATCGTTGTGGTTGTTGCATTGATTTTTATGCTCATCAAGCTTCCTGAAGTGAAAGAAGCCAGTGACACCGAAACAGCCGAAGATCCGCCGATGCGCAATTTATTGAAGCACCCGGCTTTTGTATTGGCTGTAATTGCGCAGTTTCTTTATGTGGCTGCCCAAACCGGCGTTAATTCGTTCTTTATTAACTATGTAACAGAGACCATACCTAATGTAACAGGACCAGTTCAGGATATAATGCAACACTTAGGTTGGTTTGGTGAAGTGTTTACACCAAAAAATCCTGAGCAGGCAGCATCTCTTATTCTTGCAATTGGCGGCATGGGCCTTTTTTGGATAGGCCGCTTATCTGGCTCATATATGATGAAATATTTATCGCCGCAGAAACTCCTTGGAATATATGCCTTGGTCAATACAGTATTGGTATTTATAGTATTATTAGAGATAGGATGGTTTTCTGTAGTAGCCCTATTTTTTACTTATTTCTTTATGTCGATCATGTTTCCGACAATCTTTGCTTTGGGTATATATGATTTAGGGCCGTTAACCAAAAAAGGAGCGTCATTTTTGGTAATGGCAGTTGCAGGTGGCGCGTTTTGTCCGCCGATAATGGGCCTTATAGGTGATCACTTTGGGATGTCTATTGCCTTTATCATACCAATGGTATGTTTCGCATTTATTGCCTGGTATGCTATAAAAGGAATAGGGAAAAAGATTGACGCTAAAAACATTTCATTGCAGCACCATTAAACAGAGTCAAATGACAAATCAAGATTATTGTATAGGAGTTGATTTTGGAACAGATTCTGTCAGATCCATTATTGTTAATGCACATAATGGTGACGAAGTTGCCTCGTCTTCGTTTATCTACCCAAGATGGAATGATGGACTTTATTGCAACGCCAGTCAGAATCAATTCAGGCAACACCCACTAGATTATATTGAGGGGATAGTACATACTATAAAAGAGTGTTTAAGGCAGGGTGGAACATTTGTAGCTACAAATATCAGAGCAATATCTATCGCTACCACAGGCTCGACTCCGATAGCCGTAAATGACAAAGGAATTCCACTGGCATTGCTACCTGAATTTGAATCTGATGCTGATGCGATGTTTATTCTTTGGAAAGACCACACCGCAGTTAAAGAAGCTTCCGAAATTAATGCACACGCAAATAAACATAACCCTGATTACACTTTATATTCCGGAGGTATTTACTCCTCAGAATGGTTCTGGTCGAAGCTATTACATATCCTGCGAAAAAACGAGCTTGTCAGAAATGCTGCTTATACCTGGGTTGAACATTGTGACTGGATGCCATTTCTGCTAACCGGAGGTAAAAAAGCCACGGAAATAAAGCGAAGTGTATGCGCCGCCGGACATAAAGGTTTGTGGGCCGAAGAGCATGGTGGTTTTCCTCCTGATCACTTCTTCTCTACACTTGATCCACTATTAACCGGATATTCGGCTACTTTAGGTAAGGAGGTTTATACCTCAGATAAAGCAGCCGGTAGGTTAAATGGAGAATGGGCTGAACGATTGGGATTGAGTACAGATGTTTTAGTGGGTATTGGTGCAATCGATGCACATATGGGTGCCGTAGGTGGACAAATAGAACCTTATTACCTGAGCAAAGTAATTGGTACATCTACCTGTGATATGCTGGTTGCACCAAAAAAAGATATAAACGAAACCGTAGTTAAAGGAATATGTGGACAGGTTGATGGCTCTATTATTCCCGGAATGATAGGCATGGAGGCTGGACAGTCGGCCTTTGGCGATGCATATGCTTGGTTTAGGAATCTTTTATCATGGCCTTTACAGCATTTAGTTTCCGGTTCAGCTGGAATTGATGCAGCAAATTCGAAAATAATTCCGGAGAATATTTCTCAGCAGCTATTGGCTGAGTTGGAGAAATATGCGGCGGCATTAGAATTTAATGATCAGAGTGAACTGTCTGTTGATTGGTTTAACGGCCGCAGAACACCTGATGCCAATCAATTACTGAAAGGTGCGATAACAGGTATAAACCTGGGGAGCAATGCGCCTTCCATATACCGATCAATTGTAGAAGCTACCTGTTTTGGCTCAAAAAGTATCTCCAACAGGTTTAAAGCTGAGGGCATTGCCATAAAAGGTTTGATAGGTGTGGGCGGTATCGCAAAGAAATCACCATTTGTAATGCAGACGCTCGCAAATGTCATGAATATGCCTATCCGTGTCCACCAGTCTGAACAGACTTGTGCACTGGGAGCCGTAATGTTTGCCGCAACCGTTGCGGGTATCTATTCTAATGTGAATGAAGCAATGAACGCAATAGGGAAAGGATTTGATAAAACCTACCATCCTGATGACAGACTGGCTCATTTGTATGACTTGAGGTACGAAAAATATGAAAGATTAGGAAAATATCTGGAAACAACTATTTAATTATAACCATCACTAATTATAGTACTGATGAAAAATAATGATAACAGACGTTCATTTATAAAGAAAATAACCATCGGCGGTATCGGACTCACTGCGATGCCATCGGTGATGATGGCCGAAGCCGGAAGCGATACGCCTGATAAGGTAAATGAAACTTTACAGGCGTCTTTAAAACAGGATGAAAAGAATATAAAAAGAGCTTATAATACTAGCTATAAAAACGAAAATCTCAGAAGAGTAGCATTTCCGATTGGTGGTTTGGGTTCTGGGATGTTCTGTTTAGAAGGTAGCGGAGCCATATCTCATATGTCTATTCGCAACAGACCTGAAATATTTCATGAGCCCAATATGTTTGCCACAATTGCTGTAAAAGGCAAACAAACGGTAGCACGGGTATTGGAAGGGCCGATTGAAGAGTGGAAGATGTTTGGTCAGCGCGGTACGGGTAATGGGGCTAGCGGAAGTAACTACGGTTTGCCAAGATTCAACAGTGCTGTATTTACAGATCGCTTTCCATTTGCAACTATTGATCTTGAAGAAAAGGACATACCGTTAACAACACAGATTTTGGGATGGAGTCCATTTATTCCAACTGACGAAGACAACTCAAGCTTACCAGCAGGTGCATTAGAATATAAATTCACAAACAATACTTCAGAAACTATTGAAGCAGTCTTTTCTTATAATGCAAGAAATTTTGTGTTACAGGGCGGCCAAAAAGGAGCCATTAAAAAGTTATCAAATGGATTCATTCTGTCGCAGGAAGGAACAACTGAAAAACCACATTTAAAAACAGACTTTGCTATTTTCACCCATGAACCTGCAACTGTGGATTATTGTTGGTTCAGAGGTGGATGGTTTGACCCTTTAACCATGGTTTGGAATACAATTAAAGAGGGAAAAGTTAAGGCTCAGGAGCCTGATTCAGATGCACCTGGTGCTTCGTTATTTGTTCCGTTTAAATTAAACGCAGGAGAACAAAAAACCATCAGGCTTATGATGGCCTGGTATGTTCCGGATTCAGATCTTCATATTGGAGATGTGGTCGTTGATCCAAAAAAGGCTGAATCGGCGGATTGTTGTGTAACCCCCTATGCCATTGGTTTGGAAGAGAAGTCAATTTACAATGATCGAAATTACAAACCCTGGTATAGCAGTAAATTTAAAGGCATAGAAGAGGCTGCAGCTTATTGGAAAGATAATTATGAGGAACTGCAAAAGAAGTCAGCAATATTCCGTGATGCTTTTTACTCGAGTACTTTACCTCCGGCAGTTGTTGAAGCCGTTGCGGCAAACCTGACTATCCTTAAATCGCCAACAGTATTGAGACAATATGATGGTCGTTTGTGGAGCTGGGAAGGGTGCGGAGATGATGGTGGGTGCTGTCATGGTAGTTGTACACACGTATGGAATTACGCACAGGCAATTCCTCATCTTTTTCCATCCCTGGAAAGGAGTTTGAGAACTACAGAGTTCTGTGAAAATCAAAATTTTGAAGGGCATCAGCAATTTAGGGCAAATATGCCTATTAGTCCGGCTAAACATGATTTTCATGCTGCTGCAGATGGCCAGCTTGGGGGCATCATGAAAGTATACAGAGAATGGAGAATTAGTGGTGATGCCATATGGTTAAAAAAAATGTATCCAATGGTAAAAACGAGCATGGATTATGCAATTAACACCTGGGATCCAAGAAGCAAGGGAATTGTCGAAGAGCCGCATCATAATACCTATGATATTGAGTTCTGGGGACCTGACGGGATGTGTACGAGTTTTTACCTGGGAGCCCTTAATGCAATTATTAAGATGGGACAGTTTCTTAAAAAAGATATATCAAAATATAAGACACTCTACACTGCCGGCAAAAAGTTCATGGAAAGTGAGTTATATAATGGAGAATATTTTAATCAGAAAATTCAGTGGACAGGGTTAAACGCGCCAAATCCAGTAAATGAAAAATCTTTTGCTACTCAATATACTGCTGAAGCATTAGAAATATTAAAGAAAGAGGGACCAAAATATCAGTATGGAACGGGTTGCTTATCTGATGGTATTCTTGGCGGATGGATTTCCAGAATGTGCGGACTTGAAGAACCGTTGGATGTTGAAAAGACCAAAAGTCATTTATTATCTGTTCACAAATACAATCTGAAGGCAGATTTAAGTGACCACGTAAACCCTCAGCGTCCATCATATGCTGCAGGGCATGAAGGCGGCCTTTTGTTATGTTCATGGCCGAAAGGAGGGATGTTGTCTCTGCCCTTTGTTTACAGCAATGAAGTGTGGACAGGAATTGAGTATCAGGTAGCATCCCATCTGATGCTTATGGGGCAAGTGAATGAAGGTCTGGATATTGTAAAGGCTTGTCGCGACCGATATGATGGCCGAGTGCGTAATCCTTTTAATGAATATGAATGTGGGCACTGGTATGCCAGGGCAATGTCTAGCTACGGAATGATACAAGGGCTTACCGGAGTACGCTATGATGCCGTAGACAAGACCTTACATGTAGATTCCAAAGTAGGAGATTTTACCAGCTTCCTATCGACAAATTCAGGTTTCGGTACAGTAAGTTTTAAAGATAATAAAGCATCACTTAACATTGCTTACGGTAAAATACCTGTTAAAAAAGTACTGATAGCAGGTAAAGAAACACGATTGTCGTAGTTGTAAAGTATATAAATTAAAATAGAAACGATGAAATTATATCTGATCGGCGGTTTCCTGGGTAGTGGTAAAACAACGGCTATCCGAAATGCATGCGCTCAATTAATGAAAGAGAATGTGAACGTTGGTGTAATTACTAACGACCAAGGGGTTCAGTTGGTAGATACCAGATTCATCCGTAATGCAAATATTCCAGTAATGGAAGTGACCGATGGTTGTTTTTGTTGTAATTATGATAAAGTAGACAGTTTGATTGAAATACTAAAAGAAACCCATCACGCTGAAATTGTATTTGCGGAATCAGTAGGATCCTGTACAGATATGATTGCCACAGTGGTAAAACCACTGCAAAAATTTCGCAAGGATATAGGAACCGTAATCTCTGTTTTTGTCGATGCAAATGTGTTACCGACGATGCTCCAGGCTGCACCGTTATTTGTGGATAGTGTGACTTATATTTATAAGAAACAAATTGAAGAGGCAGATATCCTTATTGTCAATAAGATTGATTCTTTGACTAACGATGAGTTAAACAAGATGGAACGTTTGGTAAATAGTAAGTTTCCTGAAAAAACAATTTTGTTTCAAAATTCGCTTGATATAGAAAGCATAGACCAGTGGTTAATTACACTGGAAAATTTTAAAACAGCCACCAGAAGCTCTTTGGAAATTGACTATGACATTTATGGTGCAGGAGAAGCAGAACTTGCCTGGCTTGATATTGAATTGGAATTGTTTGCTGATGAAAGTAATGTGTTTGAGGCAGGAGTTGCACTTGCAAAGGAAATTCATTGGGAAATAACCGAACAGAAATTGCCAATAGGCCATTTAAAATTCTTCGTTGACGATGGAGTGCAACAAAAGAAGATAAGCTTTACAGCGGGAAGTCAAAACGCAATAACTGAGGTTACAAAATCGTCTTCTTCAAAGGTAGATATACTGATCAATGCAAGAGTGCAAACTGAACCGGAACATCTTGAAGCTTTGGTGTTCGATATGATCGGCAAAATTGAAGCAAGCTCAGGGCATAAATTTATTACGAAAGGTATTTCCTCATTTAAACCGGGCTACCCAAAACCAACACATAGGATTATTGATTAGATCTATCAAAAGAATAAAATGCAGAATCAAGTAAGAAAATATACTGCTGAATTTATAAGCACATTTATAATGGTTTTCTGTGGTACAGGGGCGATTATCATTAACCAGGAATCGGGTGGAGTGGTAACGCATATGGGTATAGCAATCACCTTTGGTTTGGTTGTGATGAGTATGATTTACGCTTTTGGAAATATTTCGGGTGCGCACATGAATCCGGCGGTGAGCATTGCCCTTACCATATCAGGAAAGCATCCGCTAAAAGATTTGGTACCTTTTGTTTTGAGTCAGCTGGCAGGAGCGATCGCAGCAAGTTGCACGTTGCAGGCCCTGTTTCCAGCTAATGATACACTAGGATCAACATTACCTGCAGGTTCCGCTTTTCAATCTTTCATACTTGAGTTTTTCCTAACATTTTTTTTAATGCTTGTAATCATTAGCGTAGGAAGAAAAAGTAAAAAAGAGGGGAGCCTTGCCGGGATAGTAATTGGAGGTGTAGTTGGTTTGGAAGCGATGTTTGCGGGGCCAATTTGCGGAGCATCAATGAACCCGGCGAGATCATTAGCCCCGGCAGTTATTTCTGGTCATACGGAACATTTATGGGTGTATTTGAGTGCAACGATTTTTGGTGCTATCATGGCTGTTTTAGTCGGCAAATTTTTATTAGCTGAAACCTTTGTTCCACAGACGCATACTGAAGTTGAAAAATCAAGAATTAGCGCTTATGAAAATTGAGGATAAAACTGTGGTATCTATTAGATATAAGATGGAAAATAGTAGAGGGGAGGTGCTTGAAGATATTCTGGATGGGTTGCCAATCAACTATTTACATGGTCATGGAACCATTTTCCCTTCCCTGGAAGCAGAACTCAAAGGTTTAAATGAAGGAGAAGAAAAACAGATTTTTTTGTCAAAGGAAACAGGATATCAGGATTTAGATGATGAGTTTCATATCTGGGTTGTTGTTGACAAGGTTCGGTATGCCAGCGATGAAGAGCTGGAAAAAGGGTTAAATCCAGTGTTGTCAGACGGTTATTGTGGCCCAGAGGGTTGCTGTTAGAAAGGATTAAAAAAAATGAAAAGACTTGAAAAAATAGCATTTGTATTTATTATACTAAGCATGCTTTTCGATAAGGATGCAATAAGTAAAGATAAAAACATGGACGTTTGGCTGGAAAGCTCGTTGAAACGGATTTTTCCTCAATCACCAGGTAAGGCCACTGATCATCTCACCTTAATTGTAGCTAGAAACAGTAGGGTATCCTTTCAGGTCGGATTTCATAGCAATATGAAAGACAGGGTAGAGATTGCCTGTGATGTTGAAACCGGAGCAGTTAAGCATGAAGTTCGTTATGTAGGCCTGGTTCCTTTTCAAAACTTTAATACCGATGTACGTGAGGAAGAGCTTGATGGCATTGGTTTCTTACCGGGAATGTTACCAGATCCACTTTACCCGCTTACCCGTGTAGATGCTAATCCATATGCAAGCCGCTCTTTTTGGGTTACATTAAGGATTCCAGAAAATATAGAACCGGGTATTCACCAATGCAAAGTAAAAGTAAGCTGGAATGAGGGAAAAGTTAACATGGAGAAAACGCTTTTGGTTGATTTAAATATTAGCAAGCTTATTGTTCAGCCTCGTAAAAATTTTCATGTAACCCATTGGTGGAGAGGCGAAGCTACCTGGGCTCAGTATAAGACTGAAATGTATGATGAAAAATGGTGGCAGCTCACTAAGGCACAGATGAAGAATTTAATTGATCATGGAAATGATGTAGCCTTTATTCAAAATTTGTTTGAGCTTAAAACTGTATTTAAAAAGCCTTGTCAGATGCTGATCATCAATGAAACCAGTCCTGGTAAATATAGTTTTGATTGGTCTCGTATAAAGCGGTTCGTTGATATGACTAAGGAATTGGGCTACAAAAAATTTGAATGGGGTCATCTTTTTCTTTACTGGGGTGTTGAAAATGCAATGCATGTTTATACGCAAAAAGGTGATAAATATGAACTGCTTTGGGATGAGAATCTTTCTGCAACTTCTCCGGTTTACCTAAATTTTCTAAAACAATATCTGCCAGCGTTTCATCGCTTCCTTAAGAAGGAAAACGTATTAGACGATTCCTATTTTCATTTATCGGATGAGCCTGGATCTGAGCATATACAAAACTACAAGAGGGCTAGAAAAATACTACAGGAACTGGCTCCCTGGATGAAGGTAATGGATGCATTAAGTGATGTGAGGTACGGAAGAGAGAAATTAACTGATATACCGATTCCAATCATTAGCTCGGCCGGCGATTACCTTAAAGAGAATATTCCTCATTGGGTGTATTACTGCACAGGACCCAGAGATCAGTGGCTTAATCGGTTCTACGACACCCCACTTGCTAAAATCAGAATGTCGGGTTTTTTATTTTATCATTTGAAAGCTCAGGGCTTTTTACACTGGGGATACAACTATTGGAATGTAGTGGAAAAGGAAGAACCTATTGATCCCTTTACCAATGCATCAGGAAGTGCTTATCCTGGAATTGCAGCTGGAGATCCCTTTGTAGTTTATCCGGGACCAGATGGGCCATACGATTCAATAAGATGGGAAATATTTGCAGAATCTCTTCAGGACTATGCCATTTTGCAGTCGGCTGGTATTAAGCAGGACGATCCCATGCTATCTGAAATAAAAACTTATGCTGATTTCCCTAAGAAAGAAGAATGGATAGATCAGACTATGAAACGAATACTAGAAAAATAAATACTTGATTAATGAAGTCAAAAACACTTAAAATAAATCGCACAGATAATATAGAGGTAGCATTATCGGATTTAAAAGCAGGTGATGCCATAAATAGTGATGAGGGAACTTATGATTTGGTTACAGATGTTAAGGCAAAGCATAAATTTGCGACTATTGACCTACTGCCTGGAGATGATATTGTGATGTACGGGGTGCTTGTAGGCAAGGCAACTACAGTAATTAAAAAAGGCGAAGTAATTACTACAGGCAATGTTAGTCATGCGGCTAATAACTATAAACTTAAGGAAAGAAAAACCAGCTGGGAAGTGCCAGAAATATCCTCATGGAGCGATAAGACTTTTATGGGATATCATAGAGATAATGGCACAGTTGGCGTGGCCAATTACTGGCTGATCATCCCTTTGGTATTTTGTGAAAACAAGAATGTACAGGTTATTCAGGATGCCTTTATGAAAGGATTGGGGTATCATGACAATGATTCATCCTATTACAATCAGGTACAGCAATTGGTTAAGATGCACAGAGCCGGTATAGCTGTTGAGGATATATTGAGCATAGACATAGGTAGTTTAGATAGTGATGTAGTGGCAGAAAACAGGGTGTTTCCGAATGTTGATGGGGTTAAGTTCTTAACACACTCATTAGGATGTGGTGGCACAAAAGACGATGCCATAAATCTTTGTGGCTTACTTGCAGGATATATAACGCACCCCAATGTTGCAGGAGCTACTGTGCTAAGTCTTGGTTGTCAGAATGCACAAATACCGCTTTTAAAAGAGCAAATTGCAAAACGAGATCCTCAGTTCTCGAAACCTTTATATTGCTTTGAGCAGCAACAGGTAGGAACTGAATCTGAATTAATGAAATTGGCTATAAAACAAACCTTTGCAGGCTTGATGCAAGCCAATGAACTTAAGCGCCAACCCGCCCCTTTAAGCAAACTTTGTATTGGACTGGAGTGCGGGGGGTCAGATGGTTTTTCTGGAATTTCAGCTAACCCGGCTTTGGGGTATACTTCAGATCTATTGGTTGCTTTGGGATCATCGGTAATACTTTCGGAATTTCCAGAGCTTTGTGGTGTGGAGCAGGAACTTAGCGATCGTTGCTTAGATGAGACTGTCGCCCAGAAGTTCATGACCTTAATGACAGCTTATCATGAAAGAGCTAAAGCTGTAGGTTCAGGTTTTGATTCTAATCCGTCGGCAGGCAATATACGTGATGGTTTAATTACTGACGCCATTAAATCTGCCGGTGCAGCAAAGAAAGCAGGTACGTCGCCAGTTATTGATGTTCTAGATTATCCAGAACAAGTTTCCAAACCAGGATTGACATTGCTATGTACACCTGGTAGCGATATAGAATCAACAACGGCAGAGGTTGGAGCAGGAGCTACACTTGTATTTTTCACAACCGGATTGGGTACCCCAACGGGCAATCCTATTGCACCTGTAGTAAAAATCTCAACTAATACAACGCTATATAAAAAGATGAATGACATCATTGATATTGATGCAGGTACAATAATAACTGGCGAAGAAACAATTAAACAGGTAGGAGAACGTATTCTCGATTACATCATAGAAATAGCCAGCGGGTCGATTAAAGCCAAGGCTGAAGCATTGGGACATAACGACTTTATTCCCTGGAAAAGAGGGATATCCTTATAAACAGACAATTTCAAATTAAAACGAATAAATACATTATGAAATTATATAAAACTAAACAAGGTGCTATTTTGCATAGTGATGCGGGATATTATTTACTTAATACTGATTGGGATACATTGATTAATAATGACAACCTCTACAAATATTTAGTTCATGTACTTAGTGAGAGTCCTGAATTTTTGCAGGAAAATAAAGCATTAGCAATATTAGAAAACGATGTTGAGGCACCAATTGGACAGCAGGAAGTTTGGGCAGCAGGAGTAACCTATCTGCGCAGTCGCGATGCCAGAAAAGAGGAATCTAAAGATTCCGGTGGGGCAAGCATGTATGATAAAGTTTATGATGCAGATCGTCCTGAATTATTCTTTAAATCATTACCTCACCGTGTAGCTGGACATAAACAACACGTAAACATTAGAAAAGATTCGACCTGGAACGTGCCGGAACCTGAATTGACTTTGTTTATCAATGCTTCCGGAAACATACAGGCTTATACTATAGGAAACGACATGAGTTCCAGAAGCATTGAAGGAGAAAACACGTTGTATCTGCCGCAGGCAAAGATTTATGAAAGAAGTGCTGCTCTGGGACCGTGTTTATATATACCTGAAAAGCCGATATCCGATAAAACAATGATAGAGATGGTTATCAACCGAAACAGTAAGGAGGTTTTTCGCGATTCGGTTTCTATTAGCAGAATGAAACGCTCTCTGAATGAGTTAGTAATCTATTTGTATGCTGAGTGCGACTTTAAAAACGGATGTTTTTTAATGACCGGAACTTGTATTGTACCTCCTAATGACTTTACTTTGAATGAAAAGGACGAGGTTAGCATAAGTATTGATAATATTGGAACATTAACAAATCACATAGCTATTCGTGTATAAAAAATAGCTTTAAATTTTACTAAATATGGTGTCTATAACAGGTGAGAATTTTATTGGAAATATTCGTAGTGGCAATGGAACCGATAGCTTTCAGGCTTTCAATCCCACTGGGAATGTTTTAATATCAGAAAAGTTTACTTACGCAACAGAGAAAGAACTTGAACGGGCATTATCATTAGCGCAGGATGCTTTTGTTAGCTATAAAAATATTTCAACAATTAAGCGTGCTGAGTTTTTAGAAGCAATTGCAGAAGAAATAATGGCGCTGGAAGAAACATTGATAGAAAGAGCTGTTACAGAATCAGGTTTGCCCATTGGACGAATAACAGGCGAAAGAGGCCGTACCTTTGGTCAGTTAAAAATGTTTGCCCAGTTACTACGTGACGGCTGGTATGTGGATGCAAGAATAGATACTGCACAACCTGAAAGAGTACCATTACCAAAATCTGACATCAGAAGAATGCTTATTCCAATTGGCCCTGTTGCAGTTTATGGTGCCAGTAATTTCCCATTGGCTTTCTCTACAGCAGGAGGCGATACTGCTTCGGCACTTGCTGCAGGCTGTCCTGTAATTGTTAAAACACATCCATCTCATCCTGGCACCAGCGAATTGATATCTTCTGCAATTATTCAGGCAGCTAAAAGAACAGGCATGCCTGAGGGTGTATTTTCGGCCTTAAACCTTACAAACGATCAGTCGGTAAGACTCGTACAGCACCCTGCTATAAAGGCAGTGGGTTTTACAGGATCAAGAAAAGTAGGCATGACTCTTTTTAATGCGGCTGCGAAAAGACCAGAACCCATTCCTGTATATGCAGAAATGAGTGCTATAAATCCGGTTATTTTGATGGAAGAAGCATTAAAAGTAAAAGGAGAAGCAATTGCTAAAGGATTGGCCGGCTCAGTAACTATGGGGGCAGGCCAATTTTGTACTAATCCTGGATTGGTATTACTAATAGAAAGCGAAGCGAGTAAATATTTTCTAAATCACTTTGTGAAACATCTGGGAGCAACTGAACCTGCAACAATGTTGAACAAGAATATCTGCCAATCATACAGTAAAGGTATCGAAACGACTAAAACGGTTAACGGAGTTAATGTTTTGGCTGAGGGAACAAAATTAGCAAATGACGAGAGAAATGAGGCCAGATCAATTGCTTTTACGGTTTCAGCAGATGATTTCCTTTCGAATAAACAGTTAAACGAGGAGGTTTTTGGTCCGGTAACACTTTTTGTATTGATAAAAGATACAGCCCAGCTTCATCTGGTTTTAAATCAATTGGAAGGGCAGCTTACGGCTACTGTTCATGCCGAACCTGAAGATAAAGGTAATTTGATTCCTGTAATTGATATAATCACCCAAAAAGCGGGTCGTGTGATCTATAACGGTTTTCCTACAGGTGTAGAAGTTTGTCATTCAATGCAACATGGTGGACCATTCCCGTCAACCACCGATGGAAGATCAACATCTGTGGGTACTGCAGCAATTTATCGTTTTTTAAGACCGGTGTCTTATCAGGATATTCCAGATGAATTACTTCCTGCAGCATTACAAAACAGTAACCCACTGAGTATTTTGAGGTTGATAGATGGCTCATGGAAAACTGATTTAATACCTTAACTTCGTGCTTATTTTTAAGCTATGAATTGGGAAAAGTTATTGTCATCAAAACGATGGGGAAATGAAGATAGGTTTACTGGAAATCAAAAAGAAGCTCGTTCCGAGTTTCAAAGAGATTATGACAGGATCATATTTTCATCACCTTTTAGAAGATTACAAAACAAAACCCAGGTATTTCCTTTACCAGGCAGTGTGTTTGTTCATAACCGACTTACACACAGCCTGGAAGTTGCGAGTGTTGGGCGATCATTGGGTACGATCTTTTACAACAGGATAAAAGACTCAGATGCCAATATAGATGAAACCTGTCCGCTGCTATGTGAAATAGGAAACATTATTGCATCTGCTTGCTTGGCTCATGATCTGGGTAATCCGGCCTTTGGTCATTCTGGTGAATCAGCCATATCGCACTATTTTAACAGTGGTGATGGGAAGATATATCAGGAACAGGTAAATGAGGCACAGTGGGAAGATTTGATCCATTTTGAGGGAAATGCCAATGCATTAAGAATATTAACCCACCCATTTGCAGGAAAAGGAACAGGAGGATTTGCATTAACTTACTCTACACTTGCTGCGATAGCTAAATATCCATGTGCATCTGTAGCAGGCCATAATAAAAAGAATATTTATACTAAAAAATACGGTTTCTTCCAGTCAGAGCAAAGCGGATTTGAAAAGATTGCTGCAGAGATGGATCTTATTAAGGTTCAGGAATCGCCTTTGATTTATAAGCGACACCCACTTGTGTATTTAGTAGAAGCAGCAGATGACATTTGTTATAATATTATTGATCTGGAGGATGCACATCGTTTAAAAATCCTTTCGTACAAGGAAGTTGAAACTTTACTTTTGCCTTTGTGTAATGATGTTAAAATGCCATCAAGGCTAGCTGAAATGGAAGATGATGATGCCAAAATCACGCTCATGAGGGCAAAGTCGATAAGCACATTGATATGGCAATGCTCAAATGTATTTTATCAGGAACAGGAATCGATATTAAACGGTGACTTCAATATAAGTTTGATGGATGCTATTGAAGCGCCATTCTTATCCGTAATGAAAGAAATAGAAAAGATTTCAATAAAAAAAATTTATAACTATTCTTCTGTTGTACAGATCGAAGTAGCAGGTTATCAGGTAATGGGCGGGCTTTTAGAAGAGTTTATTCCAGCCTACCTGCAAAACGAATCAAAATACCATAAGAAACTGGTTGAATTGATACCGAAGCAATTTTTAACAGAGAAGAATGATGTTTATTCTAAAATCCAAAGCGTATTGGATTTTGTTTCAGGAATGACAGATATCTATGCTGTTGAGTTATTTAGGAAAATTAAGGGAATATCTTTTCCTTCAATGAGTTAATAATAAAATGGAAGTTACAGATATACTTATTATAGGAGCAGGGCCAATTGGTATTGCCTGCGGTATTGAAGCAAAAAAAGCAGGCTTATCGTATGTGATCATCGAAAAAGGATGTCTGGTGAATTCATTATATAATTATCCTCAGAATATGACTTTCTTCTCCACATCAGAGAAACTGGAAATAGGGGGAGTTCCTTTTGTTTCAAATAATCCTAAACCTACCAGGTCCGAAGCATTAGAGTATTACCGCAGGGTAGCACTTAAATTTGAATTAAATACAAAGCTTTTTGAATCTGTTGAGGATGTTGCGAAGCAAGATGTTGGCTTTATAGTAACCACTTCAAAATCAAGCTATCTTACCAGAAATATTATCATCTCTACCGGATTTTATGATCTCCCGAACAAAATAGATATACCCGGCGAAGATCTTCCCAAAGTAGCGCACTATTATAAAGACCCGCATTATTATGCAATGCAAAATGTTATTGTAATTGGGGCCAGTAATTCATCGGTAGATGCTGCCTTGGAAACCTATAGAAAGGGCGCCAATGTAACCATGGTAGTCCGAGACGAATCGATAAGTAAGCGGGTTAAATACTGGGTTAGACCGGATGTTATGAATCGCATTGAGGAAGGAAACATTAAAGCTTATTTCCATTCTGAATTGGTTAGCATAGCAAATGATACCGCTGATATTCGAACACCAGAGGGAATAATTACCATACCAAATGATTTTGTGCTGGCCTTAACCGGTTATCAACCCAATTTTGAGTTGCTAAGAAAATTTGGTGTTAAGCTTAGTGAAGACGATAAGTGCCTGCCGGAACACAATTCACAAACAATGGAGACCAATGAAAAGGGTATTTATTTGGCAGGTGTTGTTTGTGGAGGTATGGATACCCATTTATGGTTTATAGAAAACTCAAGAGACCATGCTGTTAAGATCATAAGCGATATTAAAAAGAAAGCTTAAAAAAAATATTTCACATATTGTTTGTTTCGTACGAAAGTTATCCTACCTTTATGTTATGAAACAGAATAAACCTATTGATGCTATTCCTGAGCCTACAAGAGCGGAGCTTGAAATTTTACAGGTTTTATGGGAATTTGGCCCTTCTACAGTGCGCTTTGTTAATGACACACTGAATGAGCAAAGAGATGTAAATTACACCTCTACACTTAAGCAAATGCAAATCATGGCAGATAAAGGGATTCTTAAACGCGATGAGCGCCAGATGAAGCATATATACATTCCCGTAGAAGCCGAAAATAAAACTAAGGATCAACTCTTGAATCGTTTCGTAAATACCTTATATAAAGGATCTGCTTCAAAACTAGTCATGCAATTATTAGGAAATGAAAAGACTTCCAAAGAAGATCTTGATGCTATTAAACAGATGTTAAAGAAACTAGATAAATAATAAAAATTCGAATAATTTAAGAACCACAATTATGGAATTTCAATATGCTTTATGTATCACTTTTTTCCATTCATTATGGATAGGGATGATCCTTGCTTTACTAACAAGTCTGATTATAGTTACTACAAAAAAAAGCAGTGCTGCAATAAGGTATAATTTACTTACTGCTGTTTTGTTTTTGTTTGTGATCATCATGAGCCTGGTGTTTTATGATACCTTAAACTCAGGGAGTATCCATCAAAGTTTTAGTAAGTCAGGGGGAGCGACACTTTTCTCGCCCCAAATAAGCAAAGAAGCCGCCACTGCAGTCAATTCTCAGTCTTTAACTCAGGGCAGTTCTGGATTTATTGATGGAATGGGGTATTTGATGAATATATGGACATCTTATTCCGTTCAAATCGTAATGATTTGGTTTTTGATCATTTGCATTAAATGCATACAGCTCATGATGGGAATGCATGCAATTTACTATCTAAAGAATACCCAAATCTATTCAGCGGGTAATTTCTGGGAAAATAAGGTAACCGAACTTTCAATTAAATTGAAGATCCCCAAAAATATTCAGATTCTACAATCTGGGCTTACGAAAGTACCCGTTGTTGCAGGACACCTGAAGCCTGTGATATTGATTCCACTTGGTTTGTTAAATGGATTGTCTGCTGCCGAAGTTGAAGCGATAATCAGTCATGAACTTGCACATATTAAGCGTAGTGATTACCTGGTAAACATACTTCAAAGCTTGATTGAGATCATATTCTTTTTTAATCCTGCTGTATTGTGGTTGTCTAAATTGATCAAAGAAGAAAGAGAAAACTGCTGCGATGATCTTGCGTTAACTTGTACTTTGAATAAGCAAGACTATATTCAAGCGCTTGTTTCTTGTCAGGAATTTCAATCAAACCAATATGTTATGGCGCTTACCGGCAGAAAGAATCAACTTTTGGAGCGCGTGAGCAGGATGGTATTCAACAAAAGTTCTTCGCTAAACAAAATGGAGAAAATTATTCTGACCGCTACCTTGATATCAACGTTGATTTTTACAGCAGCTTTTACCACAAGTAAAAACGCTGTTGTGTCCGATAAACATCCGGTTAGTGAAGTGGTTAATATAAAGCCATATCAGGATACAACTATAAAGCATAATACAACGAAGCGTCTCGCTAAAAAGACTCCGGCAGTTAAACACGGAAAGGCTAATTACGCCAAAACTGCCGAACAGACAAGAGAAAAGACGAGGGTTATTGCCGAACAAAAAAGAGAGGAAGCCGAAAAGGCAAGAGCAGCACATGAAATAGCAAGCCAGAAGGACCTAAGTAACAAAATTTATGATACTGCCAGGTATGAAAAAGAGGCTGCAAAATACGCTGCTGCAAGTCAGCAGTATAAAAAGGATGCTGCAAAATATGCAGATGAGGCGGCAAAATACGTCGCCGATCCGGAACATTATCCGGTTCCCCCAGTGCCGGTAGCCCCGATAGCTCCTGTATATAGAAAACCATATATTCCTGCCAAGCCGGTAGCTCCGAAAGTTAGAATCGGTGACGGAGTAGTGATTCAGGATCGGGCAGAACCAAAAGATATGACTAAGGAACTGCAAAACGATGGCTTATTACAACAAACAAATAACTTTAAATACAAGCTGGACGCCGATGAACTGATCATTAACGGCAGGAAACAATCGGATGCGGTTCACCAGAAGTATATGAAAAAGTATCTCAAAAATCGTAAAGGAACAATTACTACAACAGTAAACACTGATTAAAAATAGTTTAATCTTACTTTACACTATTGCAGCAACCAGCGTCATTTTAAACACTGAAAGGGACATACTATGCCCGGATTTTAAAAATTAATCTTCGATGATGACAAAAAAAATATTGGCTATTTTGGCCATAGGGATTTGTATTGTCCCAATTGTTACCTTTGCCCAACAGACTGAGGCAAGTATTTCCGGACAGATAAGGGATACGGAAAATAAGACCTTTGATCTGGCTACAGTTGCCTTGCTTAATGCTAAAGATTCAGTTGTACTGAAATCTACCTTTACTGAAAGCGATGGTAAATTCAGTTTCAATCATTTGAAGGCAGGGGACTATCAAATAAAAGTTTCTGCAATGGGTTATACCAGCTATAAGAGTGAGGTGATCACTTTAAATACAGCACAGCCTAGCTTTTTTATCCCTAATATTAAACTTATTCCTTCCAGTAATAGCCTTAATCAGGTAAATATTACAGGTAAAAAATCTTTTATTGAACGTAAGATTGATCGTGTGATTGTAAACGTAGATGCCCTGATATCCAATACCGGTTCTACTGCATTAGAAGTTCTGGAGAAATCTCCGGGTGTGCAGGTTGACCAGAACGGCACAATAACTTTAAAAGGCAAGCAGGGGGTATTGGTGCTCATCGACGATAAACCAACATATCTTTCCGGCGCGGATCTGGAAAACTACTTGAAATCGCTACCATCCTCGTCATTAGAACAGATAGAGATCATGACAAATCCTCCTGCTAAGTATGATGCAGCAGGTAACGCGGGGGTAATTAATATAAAAACCAAAAAGGGAAATCTTAAAGGCTTTAATGGTGGCTTTAACCTAAGCCTTAATCAAGGCAAAAAAACAAAAACACTAAATAGTCTGAACTTCAACCTAAGGAACAATAAGTTTAATTACTTTGTAAATTTCAGTTACAACTATAATACCGGCTTTTCGGATCTTGATATCAACCGCACCTATAAAAATGCTGACAACAGTCCAAAATCGTATTTTAACCAGAACAGCTATTTTGACAGACATGGAAATTCTTTAAATACGAAAGCGGGGGCTGATTATTATCAGTCTGATAATACGACCTGGGGCATCCTTGTTAGCGGAATGTCGAGAGCATCTACACAGATAAACAATAATTCTAGTAATCTACTGAATTCAGTACAACAACTCGACTCCGTTATTAAGGCTAAAAATATTGATATAATTGATTTTAGTAATGGCGGTATTAATTTAAACTATCGGCATCAATTTGATAAAAAGGGACATGGTATTACTGCCGATGCCGATTATCTGGCTTACAGGAACAAAACCAAACAAACTTATTATAATTCAAGTTTTTTTGCAAACGGATCACTAAAATCAGAAGATGTCCTGACGGGATACCTTCCTGGAAACATTGATATCTATTCTATGAAAACTGATTATTCATTGCCATTAAAGTTTGAATGGAAACTGACAACTGGATTAAAGACCAGTTATACCAAAACCGATAATACTGCAGATTATGCCTATACCATAAATGAAATTACTAAACCGGATTTCGACAAGAGCAATCATTTCATATACAAAGAGCATATCAGCGCCGCCTACCTGAATTTAAACAGAGAAATGAAAAAAATCTCTGTACAACTTGGGTTAAGGCTCGAGAATACTTTCTCCGATGGTCATCAACTAGGTAACGCAATGAAGCCTGATTCGGCATTTAAAAGAAATTATACCGGGCTTTTTCCTACTGTATATGTATTGTATAAGTTGGATACAGCTGCTAACAATCAAATAGGCCTTAATTATGGAAGGAGAATTGATCGTCCATATTACCAGGATTTAAATCCTTTTATCTCACCATTAGACAAATTCACCTTTTATGTTGGAAATCCATTTCTGAGACCGTCATACACCCAATCAATAGAATTGTCCCATACCTATAAAAACAAGTATACCACTACCATAAGCTATTCAAAATCCAGGGATGAAGTTAATGAAACTATTGAGATATTAAACGGTACTTACTACAGCAGACCTGGTAATATTGGGAAAAAAAAGGTTAAAAGCATCTCTTTTAACGGAACATTTGATGCTGCAAGGTGGCTTAGCCTTGATTTTTATGCGGAGGTCACTAACATCAAAACAGTAAGCGATTTTTATACAGGAAAACTTAATACCAGTGGTACTTTCTGTTTTACCAGTGCAAATGCAAAATTTGCTTTAGGGAAAGATTGGGACGCAGAACTAAGTGGTAATTATAGGAACCGGATTATAGATGTTCAATTTGAACTGAAAAGTATATGGCAGGCCAGTACAGCCATTCAAAAGAAATTGTCGCCTAGCACAACTTTGAAGTTAGCCATCAATGATTTGTTTTATAGTAGAATTAATAGGGGAGTTATTAATAACCTTACACAAACCGATGCTAACTGGACCAACAAAGGTGATTCAAGAACTGCAGTGCTTTCCTTTAACTACCGCTTTGGAAAAGCCTTCAGTACACCAGCCAAACATGGTGAATCAGGAGCAGAAAGTGAAAAGAACAGGGTGAAGAACTAAAGTTATTTTTTATGTTTCTTCCTGTATTCTGAGGGAGAAGTACCGATGAGTTTGCTAAATAATCGTGAAAAATAATATTGATCATCAATACCCAACACAGCGCAAATCTCTTTAATGCTTTTGTCAGTAAAGTAAAGATATTGACAGGAATGCTGTATTTTGAGCTGATTGTAATAAGCTATGGGTGAAATACCAGTTTTTTGTTTAAATATCCTTAAGTAGTGTGATAGAGAGATCTTTTGTTGATCAGCAAGCTGATTTACTGTAAGTTTCTTATCAAGATTGTCTTTCATAAATGAAATTGAACTGCTTACCGCGTCTTTACTATAAACAGAAGGGTTTATTTCTTTATAATAAATTAGCGAGGTTACGAAATAGAGTAGTCTGAAGTTCATGATCTCCATTTCTTTTGTACCAAAACTCTCTTCAAGCATGGTATATATTTGATTAAAAATATCTATTCTGTCCTGCTCAAAGGGAATTGAATGAACCTCATGTTGCCCCTCAACAAGAGAACGTTCATAAATCATCCTTGAATTGACCCCACTAAAATGCATCCAATATATACTCCAAGGGTTTTTTAACGAGCTGAAATACCTGTGGGGTATATTTTTAGGGATGATAAAAAATGTGTTTGCTTTTAAAACATAAACCTTATTGTCCAATTCCACAGAGCCTTCTCCATCAATACAGTAAAGTAAAATGAACTCGGCTGAACCTGTTTTTCGCTCACGATCATGTCCCAAGGCATGTGGATAGTAGCCGATTGCCGTAAGGTAAAAAGAATTGATTAGGGGATTGTTCTTAATGCTTTTCCTAATATTGGGCGTAAGGACAATCATTTTTTGACCCAAAAATCCTTCTTTAATTTTCTTTTTCTCCTCTGTCATATTTTAAATGCTAAGGTATAATAAATGTTACTTATTTTACATTTTGTAACACTTCAGTTATGATAATATTGTCCATTATTTGTCTTAGTTAGTCCATTTCTGGCTTCTAATTTCCCCGTAAGTTTATCCTAACAAATATTAAACGGGATTAACCAAATATTATTCACTATGTCTTTCTTTACGATTAAAGGAACTGTAAGATGGTATGCTTTGCTCATATTTCTCATTTTACAGTGTAGTTTTACAGTTTTCGCTCAGAATTCAATTAATGTCGCAGGCCGGGTAACCGGAAAGGACGACAAATTACCCATTCCAGGTGTTTCAGTGAAGGTCAAGGGCACAGGCACCGGTATATCAACCGATAAAGATGGTAAGTTTGCGCTAAATACCACTTCAAATTCAACAATAGTTTTTACCTCTGTGGGCTATGTAACTCAGGAACTTCCTGCTTCGGCCACAATGAACGTGTCTCTTGTCCCAGAGGATAATAATTTGGAGGAAGTAACCGTAGTTGGTGTAACCATTAAGAAAAAGGACCTTACCGGATCTGTTGCAGGAATAACAGATAAAACCATTAGTGAGTTACCGGTAACTAATGTTAACCAGGCCATGCAAGGGCGTATTGCCGGTGTGCTGGTACAAAGTAATGACCCGAGACCAGGTGGTGGTGTGTCTATAAAAGTAAGGGGAAATAACTCCATTAAATTTGGTGCCGATCCTATTTACGTAGTTGATGGTTTGGTAATAGAACAAGCTTTCAATACCATAAACCCTGATGACATCGCTAGTATTGATGTATTAAAAGATGCATCGGCGACTGCTTTATATGGATCAAGGGGTGCAAATGGGGTGATATTGATTACCACCAAAAAAGGTAAGAGTGGAGAAGGAAAGATTGAATATAGTGCGTGGGTGGGCGTACAATCGTTCACAAGAAACTTATCTTATCTGAATGCGCAACAAATAGTCGACCTGAGACTGGATGCCTACGCTAACAAATATATGGATGCTAATCCTACTGCAGACAGGCAGGCATATATCAATACCCTGCTCGGCCCTAACTCTATTGCATTTGGGGCAGATGAGCTGGCTGTATATAATCGTGGTGAATCATACAACTGGCTTGATCAGATCACCAAAAAAGGAATACAGCAAAACCATACCGCCACGTTTTCGAAGGGAGGCGAAGATGGCTCCATGTATGTGAGTTTTAACTACACAGACCAGGGTGGTTTATTGAAAACTTCAAATTATAAACGATATGGTGGCCAGATCAATCTTGATCAGAAAATTAAGCCGTGGTTTAAAATTGGAACCAATACCGGTTTTTCTAGAACAGAAGAATCATACATAGATGGCGGCGTATTTGGAATAGCTGCTAACGCGAATCCACTATTGCCTATCGATGATAAAATAACCTATTTAAGCTGGAAAGGAATTCAGAGTACAGATCTTTATAACCCAATCAGAAGTTTAACTATCGATGGTAAAGGAAAACAAAACCGTTTGCTCACTTCAAATTATGCAGTAGCAACACCAATACCTGGCTTAAATATTCGTACAGGCATATCATTCGATGTGAGGTCACAAGATTACTTTAACTATATCCCAAAAGACTTAGGACAGTCGCTGCGAAACTCTTATAACGGAAGGGCAACACAAAAGAAAGAAAGCTGGATGAACTGGCAATGGGATAATTCTGTATCTTACGATAAGTCATACGGAAAACATAATTTCTCTGGTTTAGTAAGTTTTGGTTTAACTCAGAACAACTACAATTACAATCAGATTGATGCTTCAGGCTTCGCGACAGATGATTTCTCTTATAAATACCTTAGCGGTGCCTACCTAAAAGAGCAATTTCAGCTGGGCTCTGATTTTGTAACCAACTCACTGATCAGCTATGTGGCAAGATTTAACTACAATTATGACAATAAGTATTTCGCAACCTTAACTGGAAGGTACGATGGCTCGTCTAGATTTGGTAACGGAAATAAATGGGGCCTGTTTCCCTCACTTGCCCTGGCATGGGATATATCTAAAGAAAGTTTCTTTGAAGGCATAAATGTCGATGCACTAAAACTACGCGCAGGATACGGTATTGCAGGTAATCAAAACATCCCTAATTTCGCTTATCGTTCGTTGTACAGGCCTGTTTTCTCAGATAATTCCGTAACCTATGTTTCAGATGGTCGTTTAGGAAATCCAAACCTGGTATGGGAAAAGCAAAAGCAGCTGAATTTAGGGGTAGATGTAGCCTTATTGAACAGTAGATTGTCATTTAGTGCCGATTATTTTGTAATTCATAATGATGATCTGTTAATGGAAAGAACTTTATCTACCACTTCCGGTTTTAAAAACACAATCGATAACGTAGGCTCATTATTAAACAAAGGAGTAGAGTTTAACGTTAACGCCAAGATTATTGACCAGGAGGATTTCAAATGGGATTTTGGTGTAAATCTTTCTTCTTATAAAAATAAGATCACAAAGTTATATGGAAGTGTTGACGCGATATATAATTATGGAGGATTTACCGGAGTAGATATACAGAGGGAAGGAAACTTGTTTTTAAATCAGTCACTAAATTCTATCTATACCTATAAATTTGAAAAAATAGCCCAACAATCAGATCTTGAGCGCATTAAGGATATTGATTATGGGGGACGCGTAATTCATCCAGGTGATATTATTCCGGTTGACGTTAATGGAGATAATAAGATAGATGATGCTGATAGAATTGTTGTTGGGAAAAAGGATCCTAAATTCTACGGCGGTTTCTCTACAAATTTTGCCTACAAAAACCTTTCATTAAACGCAGTATTTAACTACAACTACGGAGGCAAAGCGATTAGCGGTTTGTACGAAGGTTTGTTGAATGGTTCAGGAGAATATGCTGGCATTACTGATGTACTTGATCGCTGGACGCCTGAAAATACGAATTCTAACATTCCAAGAGCCTACACAGGCAGCGGACGTTATGGTGTCGGAGAAACGGATTACGCGGTCCAAAATACCTCTTTCTTAAGAATGGCGGCACTTTCGTTATCGTATAACTTCACCGAAGGATTTGTTAAGAAAGCAAAAATGAGTAATCTGAGAGTGTATGTAACCGGAAGGAACCTCTTTACAATTACAAAGTATAAAGGATACGATCCTGAGGGTGGTGATGGGTACCCAACATCTAAAATGTTTGTTGCGGGTATAAATGTTGGATTTTAATATTACTAAGATGAAAAAGAAATATAGTTTAATAGTATTGGCATTTATTGTATTGCTAACTAGTGGTTCCTGCAAAAAATTCATCACAGAGGACCCGCAAACCGCCTTAACTGAAGAAGAGGTTTTTAAAAGTCTGGACAATATCGAACCGCTGGTTTTAGGTTTATATACCAGTTGGCGCAACACCAAAAAAGACAGAGGTGGCTTTATCTTTACCATGGGTACTGATGAGGCACAACAAGGAGCTTATCAGGTTCGGACTGACGATCGTCAGGCTGGTATCGACAGATATAATGGTTTCCTTAGCGCTAGTAACACTGCACTTGCAGAGCAATGGAACAGCAGGTGGCCAGTTATATCTGCAGCGGCAAAAGTAGTCTACGCTTTGGGTTTAAATTCAGAGGAATCTGAACGCAAAAATATTATCCTTGGTGAGGCCAGCTTCATTAGAGCCGCGCTTACATTTGAAATGACTCAATACTGGGGTGAAATTCCTATTATCGATCAAGCTAAATTCAAGGAGTATGGCACCAAGCGTCAACCGTTAAATATGGTTTACAATTTCATCATTGCCGATTTGGAGAATGCAGTTAAATATTTGCCTGTAAGCCAAACCGACAAGAGGAGGGCCACTAAGGGGGCTGCCCAGGCTTTACTTGGAAAAGTTTATTTGTATGCTCCTGAAGCCTCTGGAGCAAAAGATTATGCAAAGGCGAGAGATATGTTTAAACAGGTTGTAGAAAATGGAGGTTATAGTCTTGTACCTAAATATGCTGATCTATGGGATCCAACCAAACAGAACACTACTGAATCCATTTATGAATTTAAGTTCAACAATGTTTATCCAGACAACAACCAAACACAATGGCAAATGGGTTCGCGCTCATTAGCTGAAGTAGACCAGTATTGCTATTTTGGTGGTTATGACTTAATGGTTCCTACCAAATACTGTTATCAGACTACAGCAGATGGCGGTGTATGGGAAGACGGGGACGTTAGAAAAAACGAAAGTATCCGCTATGATTTCACCTACAAAGGTAAGGTCCCAACGTTAAATCCAGCATTTGGAGGTGATGAGCTTGATCCTCACGTTAAGAAATTTGAAGATCCGAGAACAGAGGGCACACTTAGCTTCTGGCTATCAGGGAAAAACATATTTTATCTGCGTTATGCAGACATTCTGTTATGCTATGCTGAAACATTAAATGAAACAGGCGCCACTTCGCAAGCTGTGGATCTAATTAATAGCACCATTAGAACAAGGGCCTGGAACGGTAATTTGCCAGCAGATAAAAGATGGAATGCAGGTATGTCTCAACAAGACTTCAGAACGAATATCATGGACGAAAGGATGCGCGAGCTGTGTTTCGAAGGATGGAGACGGATGGATCTAATCAGAACAGGTAAACTGGTTGAGCTTGCAAAACAAAGAAATAAATGGACCAAAGAATCTGGAAGTATCCAGGAATATCATAACCGCTATCCAATTCCATTGCAGGAGATCAAACAGAACGACGACATAAGTGAATCAGATCAAAACCCTGGCTACTCAAACAATTAGGGATAATGAGCAGCAGCATATCGCGGAAGTCTTGGGGTAACTTTAAAAATAAAGACATCTATCTCTTTAAAATAGAGAATAAAACCGGTGCCTTTGTGGAACTAACAAATTATGGTGCTACAGTTGTTTCAATTGTAGTGCCAGATAAAAACAATGGGTTAGGCAATGTTATCCTGGGGTTTCCTGAGTTGCAGGGTTATCTGGAAGATATTTGTTATGTAGGTTCAACGGTAGGGCGGTTTGCCAATAGAATTGCACGAGCAAGCTTTAATCTGGATGGCATTGATTATCAGCTCGAGGCAAATAGCAACGGCAATTCTAATCACAGCGCGTCAGCTGGTGTTAATAGTAAAGTTTTTGATTATATTGTAGATGATGACAGATTAATTTTCAAGATATTAAGTAGAGATGGAGAAGGAGGTTTCCCTGGTAATCTTACTTTGGAAGTCTGTTATCAATGGACAAGTGATAATGCGCTTTTAATAACATATACTGCAATAACCGACAGGAAAACCATAGTCAATATTACAAACCATTGTTATTTTAACTTGTCGGCCATTGCAGATCGCAATTTCCTAAATCACCGCCTTAAGATCAATGCGAAAAGTATGCTGGAATCAGCGGCCGATTATATCCCAACAGGTAGGCTTGTAAGAACAAACGGTAGCGAGCTAAACGATCTAAAGGGGATAAATACCTGTTATGTATTAGATAAAAACGGTGCCGCTGCCACTTTGGTTGATCCGGAATCCGGACGCGTATTAGATGTATACACCAGTTACCCCGGACTCATGCTTTATACCGGAGACTACCTTGAAAGCAGATGTAATGGACATTTAGGTGAGCCATACAAACCATTAGATGGTATCTGCTTAGAATGTCAATTTTATCCCGATAGTCCAAATCACCCAAGCTTTCCCTCAACAATACTTGAGCCTGATCATTTATATCAGGAAAGTATAACCTATAAATTCAGCACACAAACTTAGCATATGAAACTAAACCCGGTTCTGGCAACCCTTCTCTTAATTTTTTGCTTGTCAGCAGAACTAATTGCCAAAGACAAAAGGTTCCAATTAAACTCTCCAAATAATACACTAAAAGTAAAAGTGAGTATGGGTGATAGCATCACTTATTCCATATCATTTAAAAACAAAACAGTAATTCTTCCCTCAGCAATTGCAATGGTGCTTCAAAACAAAGTGCTTGGCAAAACTACACAAGTGAATAACATAAGGGTTATAAAGAATAAAGAATTCAATGAGTTATCCGTTTTATTTTCTGATCAGAACTACTCCTTAATTTTCAGAGCTTATAATGAAGGGGTTGCCTATCGTTTTGTTACCAGTTTTAAGGACTCTATACAGGTAGTAGCAGAAAAGGCCGATTTTAATATCAATGGAAAACCAGCAGCGATACTTCAGGAAACTGACAATTATACCAGCTGGGAAGGACCGTACATTAAATATCCCTCAATTGCGGAAATATCAAATGGTAAACGTGCCACAACTCCAGCACTTTTTGATGATAAAAGTAATGGAATAAAAGTAGTTATTGCAGAGTCTGATTTATTTGGTTATCCGGGCATGTATATTAAGAAACAAGGAGATCAGTATATCGGCGATTGGGCAAAATTCCCAACGAAGACCGTAATGGGTAGTTGGGGTGATTTTGTTTCTGTAGTAAAAGAAAGGGGTGATTATCTTGCTAAAACCGATGGAAGCAGATCTTTTCCATGGCGGGTGATTATCGCAACCGACAATGACAAAGACTTACTGAATAATCATTTGGTAACCAAGCTTGCGCGTCCTTCAGAAATTAAAGATACCAGCTGGATCAAATCAGGAAAAGCTGCATGGGAATGGTGGCACGATGCTATGCTCCCTGGTGCAAGCATTCCATCAGGAATGGCGAACAGAAATACCGATCTATATAATTATTATGTTGACTTTGCTGCTGCAAATAAACTCGAATACATGATGATAGATGCAGGGTGGTCTAACAACTATGACCTTACAAAGGTTAATCCTAAATTAGATGTTCAAGGTGTAATAAAAAGAGCCCGGGAAAAGAAAGTCGGAGTATTTTTATGGTGCGTTGCCTCTACTTTGTTAAAAGATCTCAATAAAAATCTGGATTTCCTGAATTCTATAGGCGCTGCCGGCATCAAAGTCGATTTCTTTGATCGTGATGATCAGGAGGCTATCCAATGGATCGAACTCATTGCTAAAGAAGCGGCAAAACGAAAGCTGATGATAGATTTTCACGGATGCAGCAAGCCAACGGGCTTGGAAAAAACATACCCAAATATTGTTAACTATGAGGCTGTGAGAGGAGCGGAGTCTGACAAGTGGGACAATACCATAGATCCAGATCATCACTTGATCATTCCATTTGTAAGGATGCTTGCCGGTCCATTTGATTACACTCCAGGTGCAATGCGGAATAAAACTAAGGCAGAGTTTAAACCTATTGATCCAGGATTACCATCAGGACAGGGAACCCGCTGCCATGAACTTGCAATGTATGTTATCTATGATCAGCCACTGGGGATGCTCGCTGATTCTCCAACTGAATATGAAAAAGCTCCTGATATTATGAAATATCTTTCAGCCGTGCCAACAGTTGCTGATGAAACAAAGGTAATAGATGCTAAACTAGCAGAATATGCGGTAATGGCTAAAAGAAAAGGAGACAACTGGTATGTAGGTGCAATGACCAACTGGACCCCAAGAAATCTTAAACTAAACTTCAGCTTTTTNAAACCAGGTGTAAGTTATACNGCTCAAATTTATACAGACACTAAAGATTCANATGTTAATGCTACACAGTATGAACTTAAAACAATTAGTGTAAACAGCAACACCACGATAGACCTTAAACTTTCTTCGGGCGGAGGTGCTGCAATAATGATAGAAAAGTCCATCTTTAAGAAATAATAATCTATTTGACCAAGAGAATAAAACCAGCAATTTTAACCTACCAAATAATTAACCTAAATGAGCATAGAGAAAATAAGTTTTAATCATAAGTACATCATCGGAATCTCCTTTATTTCTGCCTTGGGTGGTTACCTCTTTGGGTTCGACTTTGCTGTAATATCAGGCGCATTGCCTTTTTTAAGAACTCAATTCATGTTGGATGCATGGTGGGAAGGCTTTTTAACCGGATCGCTGGCACTAGGATGCATTGCCGGATGCCTGGTTGCGGGAAACATTGCCGATCGTTACGGGCGTAAACCGGGACTTATGATAGCAGCACTTATCTTTGCGCTCTCATCAATAGGCATCGCTTTTTCATCAACTTTAACACTGTTTGTAGTGATGCGTTTTATGGCCGGAATAGGAGTGGGTATGGCGTCTATGTTGTGCCCTATGTATATCGCAGAAATTTCACCAGCTAAGGTAAGGGGCCGAAATGTAGCCATTAACCAGTTAACGGTAGTAATAGGAATCCTGATCACTAATCTTGTAAATTATTTCCTGGCCGATGCAGGGTCTGACGCATGGCGCTGGATGTTTGGTTTAGGAGTAGTTCCTTCACTTATATTTTTAATAGGAGTCTTATGGCTGCCAGAAAGCCCAAGATGGCTTGTAAAAGCAGGTCAGCAGGCAAAAGCAAAAGAGGTATTACTCAAACTTGGTTCCGAATCATTTGTAAATTCAACATTTGCCGATATAGAGAAATCACTTGTCGGGATTAAGAAACAATCTTACAAGGCGGTGTTTGAAAAGAGTGTACGCCCGGCTGTAATAGTAGGTATTATACTGGCTGTTTTTCAACAACTATGTGGCATAAATGTAGTGTTCAATTATACCTCTACGATATTTGAATCTGTTGGTGCAAACCTGGACAGGCAGCTGTTTGAAACAGTAGCAATAGGAGCAGTAAACCTAATTTTTACGCTACTGGCCATGTGGCAGGTAGATAAGCTGGGTAGAAAACCACTTATGCTTATCGGCTCACTGGGATTGTCGATAGTGTACATTGTGCTGGCGTTTCTGCTGCAGAACCAATTCCCTGCAGGTCTGATTTCCATTTTTGTACTACTTGCCATCAGTATGTATGCTATTTCATTAGCCCCGGTAACATGGGTGCTGATCTCTGAAATTTTCCCTAATAAAATACGTGGAGCTGCATCTTCTGTGGCAATTATTTCCTTATGGGGTGCTTATTTTATCCTCGTTTTCACTTTTCCAATCCTAGCCAAAAAGCTAGGCACCTTCGGGCCTTTTTATTTATATGCAGGGGTATGCTTTTTAGGCTTTCTGTTTATTAAAAGCAGGGTTAAAGAAACAAAAGGACAAACACTGGAAGAACTTGAAGATAATTTTGTAAGACACTAACGAGCGCCTAAACAACCCAAATAAAACTAAAGCATTTAAAATATTATTATAATGAAAAGCATGAGCGTAAACGTCTGGGAAGAGCAGATTACCATACCTACCTATGGCATCGGTAAGCCCAATAAAAACCCTATGTTCTTTGAAAAGAGGATTTATCAGGGAAGCAGCGGCGTTGTTTATCCTAATCCTGTTGTAGAGAAAATACTGGACGAAAAGATCGACAAACAATATACAGGGTTATTTCTGGAAAATGACTATATCAAAATGATGATTCTGCCTGAATTAGGCGGACGCATTCAGATGGCATATGACAAGATAAAGAAAAGACATTTTATTTACTATAATCAGGTAATTAAACCTGCATTAGTGGGTTTAACAGGCCCTTGGATTTCAGGAGGTATAGAATTTAACTGGCCTCAGCATCACAGACCAACCACCTTTAATGCTATCGATTATAAGCTCGAAGAAAATAGTGATGGCAGTAAAACTGTTTGGGTTAATGAGGTTGAGCAGATGTTTCATACCAAGGGAATGGCTGGTTTTACCCTTCACCCAGATAAAGCATATATTGAAATTAAAGCTAAGCTGTTAAACAGATCAGAGCTACCACAAACCTTTTTATGGTGGGCAAATCCGGCTGTAAAGGTAAATGATCATTACCAATCTGTTTTTCCTCCTGATGTAAATGCCGTTTTTGATCATGGAAAACGAGATGTCTCTACCTTCCCAATTGCTACTGGTACCTATTACAAAGTTGATTACTCACCAGGAACTGATATATCAATGTATAAAAATATTCCAGTTCCGACCTCTTATATGGCCATCAATTCTGATTATGATTTTGTAGGAGGATATGAACATGATACCGAGGCGGGTTTACTTCATGTTGCGAATCATCATGTTTCACCGGGCAAAAAACAATGGACCTGGGGGCATAGCGACTTTGGTGTGGCTTGGGATAGAAATCTGACGGATGAAGACGGTCCTTATATTGAGTTAATGACGGGTATGTTTACTGATAATCAGCCTGATTTCACCTGGTTGATGCCAAATGAGGAAAAGTCTTTCACACAATATTTTATGCCTTACCGATCATTGGGCGTAGTTAAGAATGCAAGCAAAGATATTCTACTGGCTATTAGTAAAATAGATAAAAAAGTTGAACTTAAAATTTATGTAACATCTGTACAAAACAACTTATCGATTAAGCTGACCAATGGCAATAAAACTTATTTTGAAGAGCTAGCAAGTATTACACCTAAGGAGGTTTATGTTAAAGAGATAGCCGTAGGAACAGATTTTAATGAGAATGAGCTATTGCTTGTTATTAATAGTACTAAAGGGCGCGAACTATTGAGATATGAGCCTTCAAAGAATAGAATTAATGATATCCCTGAACCAGCAAAACCTGCGTTATCTCCTGAAGAGATCAAAAGTAATGAACAATTATTTTTAACAGGGCAGCATCTGGAACAGTATAGACACGCAACTTATAGTCCTGTGCCGTACTATGAAAAGGCCCTGGAAAGAGAGCCAGGAGATATAAGAAATAACAATGCATTAGGCCTTTGGTATTTGAGACGAGGACAATTTGAAAAGAGTGAGCCTTATTTTCGCAAATCTATAGAAACCAGTATCCAAAGGAATCCGAATCCTTATGATTGTGAAGCATATTATAACCTTGGCTTATCTCTTAAATTCCAAGATAAACAGGAAGAAGCATATAAAGTATTCTACAAATCTACATGGAATAAGGCTTACAAAGATAGCGGTTATTTCTCAGTAGCACAGATTGATATGATTAATGGAGATTACGAACTTTCTTTGGANCACATTAATCACTCGATAGATAACAACGCCAATAANAGTAAAGCTTATGTTGTAAAATCTGCGGCTTACAGAAAGCTGCGTCAGGCAGATCAATCAATTCGCACTACGGATCTGGCTCTGGAAAAAGACGCATTTAATTTAGGCGCATTGTTTGAGAAAGTATGTGTTTACAGATCATTGAACGATGCGTTAAATGAAGAAAAATATTTGAAGGAACTAGTTGCACTAGCCAGGGGATATGAACAGAACTTTATTGAATATGCTATAGATTATGCAGAATCTGGTCTATTCTCCGAAGCAATTGATTTACTTACATATGCCATCAAAGGAAAAGAGACAAATCCATTAGTTTATTATTACCTGGGATATTTCCACCATAAACTGGCTCAGACTGAGCTTGCAAGTAATTATTTTCAAACGGCCGCTGAAGCAGATTCTTACTTATGTTTTCCTAATAGGCTACAGGAAATAAAAGTTCTAAGAGCTGCCATGCAGTTAAATCCTGATGACTCAAAAGCGCCTTACTATCTTGGTAATTTATTCTACGACAAACGACAGTATGATGAGGCAATTGCCTACTGGGAGACTTCAGCTAAATTAAATGGAGATTTTCCGACTGTGTTAAGAAATCTTGGTATTGCTTATTTCAATAAACAAAATGATCAGGATAAGGCTTTAGCCTGTTTCGAAAAGGCGTTTGAATTGGATCCTCTGGATGATCGTTTATGTATGGAGCTGCATCAACTCTACAAGAGATTAAATAGAAGTCCTAATGAACGCTTAGGCTTTCTGGAAAAGAATTTGGACACCGCATTACAAAGAGATGATGTATATCTGGATTTGATATCAATATATAATTTCCTTGGCGAGAACGAGAAAGCTCTTCAATTGCTGATGCAACACAAGTTCCATCCCTGGGAGGGCGGAGAGGGTAAAGCTTCAGGTCAATACGTATGCAGCCTTATTGAGCTTGCCAAAGAAAAAATACAGAACGAATCGTATCAAGAGGCCATCTCATTACTAAATGACGCACAAACTTATCCGCATAATCTGGGTGAAGGAAAGTTATATGGAGCTCAGGAGAATGACATATTCTACTGGCTGGGTTGTGCATACAAAGGATTAAATGACGAAGAGAACTCAAAGAAATATTTTAACATCGCAACAAAGGGACTTGACGAACCATCAGCAGCCATGTTTTACAACGATCAGCAACCTGACAAAATATTTTATCAGGGACTGGCCTGGAAGAAACTTGGAAATGTAGAGAAGGCTGAACAGATATTTAATAAACTAATAGGCTATGGTAACCAGCACATTAATGATCAGGTTAAGATTGATTACTTTGCTGTGTCATTGCCAAACTTATTAATATTTGAAGATGATCTTGACATTAGAAATAAAGTTCATTGCTATTTTTTGCAAGGTTTAGGCTATCTTGGCCTTGCAAAATTTGAAAATGCCACTGATGCACTATTTAAAGCCCTTGAACTTGATGCAGAACATCTGGGAGCAAGGCTTCATTTAGATATGGTTAAACAAGATTTTAATTATACAACGTAATACCAAATATATTTTTTAACATGAGATTTAAGACACACTCAATTCCAGCCTATGCATCATTTGCTATGCTTTCTGCAAGTATAATGCTAAACACCGGTAAGCTAGTTGCACAAACCATTATACCAATAGAAACGCAAAATAATGCTTTGATATTACAGGCAGATAAGAATAAAGATCTGGGAACAGTTTATTTTGGAAAGAAATTATCTAATACCAGTGAATATGGTGAGGTGTCTGGTGTGTTTAAGCAAACTCCTGATTATACTGGAATGCTTAATTCAGCCTATACTGCTTCAGGTTCACGAAACTTATTAGAGCCTGCTATAACCGTAACACATGCAGATGGCAACAACTCATTGGATTTAAAGTATGTTAGTCATGATTTAAAGAAGGTAAATGATGATGTTTCACTATTAAGCATAGTTTTGAAAGATCCAGCCTATAATTTTACAGTTACGCTTTATTATAAAACATACTATAAAGAAGATGTTGTAGAGCAATGGTCGTCCATTAAACACAATGAAAAAGGCAATGTAACACTTCATAAGTATGCCTCAGCTAATCTTCACATAAAAAGTGCAGGTTATTATTTGAATCAATACCATGGCGACTGGGCCAAAGAGATGCAGTCGGAAGAATCAAAACTTACCCATGGCATAAAGACACTTGACACTAAATTAGGTACAAGAGCTAATCTTTTTCAGCCATCTGTATTTATGGTATCTCTAAATAAGCCGGCAACAGAAGATGAAGGTACAGTGCTATTTGGTGCTTTAGAATATAGCGGCAACTTCCGTACTGATCTGGAAGTTGATTATCAGGATAACCTACGCATTATATCAGGTATAAACAATTACGCTTCTCCGTATACACTTAAACCAAATGAAGAATTTGTTACTCCTGTATTTCTGTATACCTTGTCTACGCAAGGTAAGGGTGTAGCGAGCAGAAATCTTCAAAGCTGGGCAAGAAACTACAAACTTCTGGATGGTAAGGGTACCAGATTAACCTTGCTTAACAACTGGGAGGCAACTTATTTTGATTTCAATGAAAGCAAACTTGCAGGACTTTTAAAGGATACTAAGAAACTAGGTGTAGACTTATTTTTATTAGATGATGGATGGTTTGCAAATAAATACCCTCGTAATGGTGATGTTGCAGGTCTTGGTGACTGGGAAGAAAACAAAGAGAAATTACCTAACGGAATCTCATCGTTAGTTAAGGAAGCTCAGAATAACAGCGTGAAATTTGGTATCTGGATAGAACCTGAAATGGTGAATCCTAAAAGTCAATTGTATGAAAAACATCCTGATTGGGTAATCAAGCAACCTAAGAGAGATGAGTATTATTTTAGAAACCAATTGGTGCTTGATTTAACTAATCCTAAAGTTCAAGACTTTGTATATGGTGTGGTTGATGATCTATTCACTAAAAATCCGGATCTAGCCTACATTAAATGGGATTGTAATGCGGTTATTTACAATGCACACTCTGCTACTCTTAAAAATCAATCGCACTTTTACATTGAATATGTACGTGGATTATATAAAGTATTAGAAAGAATAAGAGCTAAGTATCCTAAAGTTCCAATGATGCTTTGCTCTGGCGGTGGCGGCAGGGTAGATTATGCTGCATTGCAATATTTTACAGAGTTTTGGCCTAGTGACAATACAGATCCACTTGAACGTATTTTTATGCAGTGGGAATATTCTTATTTCTACCCTGCAATAGCAAGTTCTAATCATGTGACCGACTGGGGTAAACAACCAATTAAGTTCCGTACTGATGTGGCCATGATGGGTAAATTAGGATTTGACATCGTGGTTAGTCATTTAAAAGAGAATGACCTTAAATACTGTCAGGATGCAATTAAAACTTATAATGAAATAAAGCATATCATCTGGCAGGGTAATCAATACCGCTTATCTAACCCAAAAGAATCTAGCGTAGCTTCAATGCTGTATATGGACGAAAACAAATCTTCCGGGGTGATCTTTAACTATCTTGTAAACTACAGGTATGGAGTAAACAGTAGCCTGCCGATTCTATTAAAGGGATTAGATGCTGCCAAGAAATACAAAATTGAAGAGATAAATCTTTATCCAGGTACTACTTCAACTATAAAAGGCGGCAAATCTTACACAGGAGATTTCCTGATGAAAGTTGGATTTAACCCGGATGTGAACTCATCAAGAGCGAGTGTAATATTAAAAATTGAAGAAGTAAAATAGAATAAAACAGATAAGACACAAGATGGATACCAATTTTGATATGAATGAACACCCGCACACGCGGCAAAATATATTAACCGGAGAGTGGGTTTTAGTGTCTCCACACAGAACTAAACGTCCATGGCAGGGAAAGGTAGAATCCCTGCCTGCCGACAACCGACCTCAACACGACCCTGCTTGTTATCTGTGTGCCGGTAACGAAAGGGCAGACGGAAGTAGAAATCCGGATTACACTACCAATTTTGCTTTTACAAACGATTATTCGGCGTTATTGCCGGATACTCCTGTAGGAGAAATTGCTATTGACGGTTTACTTAAAGCTGAAAGCCAGTCGGGAATTTGTAGAGTTATTGCTTTTTCTCCACGTCACGATCTTACACTTGCAGAACTTGATCTGAATGCAATTAAAGGGATTATCCAGTTATGGGCAGAAGAGTTTAAAACTTTAAGTGAAAACCCTTCAATTAAGCACATTCAGATATTCGAGAATAAAGGTGAGTTAATGGGATGCAGTAATCCACATCCCCATGGTCAGATCTGGGCACAGAACAGCATCCCCCTTGAGATCCATAAAGAAACAATAAATCAAAAAAAATATTTCCAGGTAAACGGCAGAAGTTTACTGACAGACTATCTTAAAGTAGAGCTTAAAGAGCAAAAGAGAATAGTATTTGAAAACGATAGTTTTTTAGTACTGGTGCCTTTCTGGGCAGTATGGCCTTACGAAACCATGATTATCAGTAAAAGACATGTAAGAAGTATATTGGAGTTCACCGATAAAGAGCAAAAAGATCTTGCCTCGGCCCTCAAAAATATAACAGTAAGATACGATAATCTTTTCCAGGTTTCTTTCCCTTACTCGGCTGGTATGCACCAAATGCCTGTAAACAACGGTGATCACGCAGAGTGGCATTGGCATATGCACTTTTATCCACCACTCTTACGCTCTGCAACAATTAAAAAGTTTATGGTAGGATACGAAATGCTTGGCAATCCTCAGCGTGATATTACACCGGAAGCAGCTGCAGAAACCTTAAGAAACCTGTCTGACATTCATTATAAAAGCAATAATCTTTCATAGTTAAAAAACAAATGGTTTTTATTAACTTTAAGTAGACGTTTAAAGAAATCTATTAAAGTATTAATGCCATGGAAAAAGAGGAAATCAAATCATTATTAGAGATTATTGACCAACAAGTAAGTTCTTCAATACTGGGTGGAATGGAAGAACAGTATGAAGAACTTGAAGAGTTGGGGTTTATAACAATCAATAGACATAGCGTACAGCATTCAGCCTCAATAACGCCTCTGGGAATGGAATACCTGGATCAGGAGTAGGAGAGAACTTGAATGTTGGCTATCAGAACGTTATCTATGTTTTGGTACGTATTTTGACAGATATCATTACCATTGAAATATTGATCAAAATGAATTAAAAAGTAGTCACTCCCTAAACCTCCTAGCCATGAACACTACTGATTTCAACCACCAGCTTAGTCTAAATCAAAGCGCTCTAGAAACTTTTGCCTTTAAGTTTACCCAGGACTATGAGGATGCCAATGATCTGGTTCAGGATACTTTGTTGAAGGCAATGCGCTATTCCAGAAAATTCAGGGATGGCACAAATTTTCGTGGATGGTTATATACCATCATGAAAAACACTTTTATCAATAGCTATAGAAGGGGAGTTAAGACCAGATCATTCATTACTACGCACGAAGAAATCCCTGTGTCGCAATTACAGAATAGTGCTACCGGGAATTCAGGGGAAAATAAATTTATGCTTGAAGACATTCATAATGCAATGAAGAAACTTCAACCTGAATATTTAACCCCGTTCATTAAGTATTTTGAAGGCTTTAAATATCATGAAATCTCTGAAATGCTGCACGTACCAATAGGAACAGTAAAAACAAGGATACATATGGCAAGGGGAATCTTAAAAAAGAACCTTAAAATGTACACAGATGAGTTTGCAGCTAAAGCTTAATATTTTTACGGATTCTTCTCTAAGTAGTTATCAATAGCCTTTTCCAGATCTTCATATCCTTCAGGAGGGAAACATCTTGATCCCGGATGCTCTATGGTCCATTTTCCATTAGCCCGACTGAGCACAATAGGGTCTGGTTCGCCTGTAACCAATTCTACTTTAAATCTCAGGCAGTTATCGGATGAAGTTACAAGGACATCCAGTTCCATGCTCGCTTTCCTGAATCTAACTGGAAATGTTCTCATACATTGTATCCTCCTATTGTTTAATTACACCTTTACTAATCATATCATCGAATAATCTTTTATTGAAGTCTGTAGCAAGGGCCTGGGGACTGGAAGGATCCGATGATTTAGTCTGCACGGAATAAATAAGTTTATCGGTATTCAAGCTATAGAAATTCGCTTCAAGTATGAACTTGTTGGTTACCGTATAATATCCGGGTTCATAAACCCTGGCATACATCGTATGATAGTAGCCCCAGAAACGATAGGTTCTTGGCCAGATGCTTACCGAACCAGGGTTGTAATTCTTTTCTTTCGTTTTATCTAATAAGGCAATTGTAAAAGTGCCATCATACCCTTTGTTTTTTATTTTCTTAAGCGCCTGAGATTCACTTAGACCCTCAAAAGCCTTTGGGCCATACTCGGCCAGTGCCGAGCCTGCATTAATGCCATGGGCCTTAAGATTCTGTACGGTTACGTTCTCTACATTTTCTTTAAGGCTTCTGTCTTTCGCGCCCATTAATCCAATCACCAACACTTTATTAGATTTTTCTATTGTCCCCTGAGGATCAGCCCAGGATGAAATGATCTTCGTACTATTGCAAGCATTTAACAAAATGGCAAATAGAAGAACCATCCCTATTGCACTGGGCAACAATAATTTTTTCATGTTTTATAAGTTTTTATACACTTATAACAATCCATAACCCATTTGGTTGTAACATTTTAGCGTAAAATTTTGGTGATTTAATTTGTATCAATCAGTAGGATGAATGAGTAGGCCCTTTTACTGCTTCCTGCTCAATTCATCCCTTAATAAAATTAAAGTTTAACAATTACACCACATCCAACTCTAGGTCCGGAATTGCCTGTAGGTTGGGTAGTATAGTCATCGGTACCTCCATGAACTATTATCCCTCTGTCAATGATGTTTTTGATATCGTTTTCTTCAATGCTCCACCTGTCAGTAGTAACTGAAATTGAACCGTGACCCTTGCTGTCTAGTTGAATATTCCCGATGTCACCAGAGTGATATGCAGCAGATCCCCATTTACCATGTGCCTCGTTTGTAGGGTTCCAGTGTCCATGCGTATTATTTCCCATGTCGCCACAATCTCCATGCTCATGAAAATGAACAGCTACAGTACTGTCGGCCCTTGCCGGAAAATTAAGTTCCAAATCCATTCTCATCTTCCCGTCTTTTAATTGATAGAATTTTGCCAATCCAATGTCTTTGGCATCAGCTGTTGTTGCAAGTTTTGCCTGTGCTACTTCAACTTCTGCGGTAGGAGAGCAAGAAGTAAATAATGCCACCATTGCTATAATGGCGATGGTTAAATAATTTTTCATATCCTTATATATATTGGTAATTACTATTTAGAACAAAAGCCATCACTTTAAGTTTTATAGAATTTGTGTTTGGTTGGCAGAATAGAATAAATTGGAGCAACTTTTGATATGAGTGTGCGTACTTGCTAAATTAAAATAGAGTATTATATTTAAAAACTTAAGTAAAAAGGAGATTACATACAGATGAGAAAATACCTGATAATTTTATTGTTATGCTTTACATCCACAGCATTTGCACAGGAAAAATATTGGCAACAGCATGTGAATTATAATATAGATGTTGCTCTTAATGATCAAGATAAGTCTTTAAAAGGCTTTGAAACTATAGTATATAAAAACAATTCCCCATCTGAGCTTGACTTTATCTGGTTTCATATTTGGCCAAATGCCTATAAACAGGAATCTACGGCGCTGTTTCAGCAGATAAAGAATGACACTTCCCGTGTTAAAAAGTTAGATAAATACACGTATGGCAGTATCGAAGGCCTGAATTTTAAAGTAAACGGTAAAACGGCGGAAACCGAGGCTCATCCTAATCCTCAATATATCGATGTAATTAAGTTAAAACTAAAATCGCCCTTAAAGCCTGGTGATTCAGTTACAATTACAACTGATTTTAAAGTAAAATTACCTTCTTATTTTTCCAGATCCGGTTTTGCTGATGGCGAGTTTATGGTTTGCCAATGGTACCCTAAGCCTGCCGTGTTTGATAAAAATGGCTGGCACGAGTTTCCTTACCTTGATATGGGTGAATTCTACAGCGACTATGCCACGTTTAAAGTAAATATAACTGTACCATCTGACTATGTTGTAGGCGCAACAGGAGTATTACAGAATTCAGATGAACTCGCATTGTATAAAAGTATTGGGGCCAAAAACGTTGCCAATAGAACAGCCCCCCCAGTAGTTTACAAACCTATTAACAAAAACGCTACCAAGAAGCTGACCTATAAAATCGACAGTGTTCCAGACTTCGCCTGGTTTGCTGATAAGGATTTCGTAATACAATACGATACTGTTAAACTTGCATCAGGTAAAGTAATTGATGCTTTTAACTACTACCACAATAAAAAGGAAACACTATGGAGTAACAGTATTGATTATACAAAAGATGCCGTAAGGAAATATAGTAATTGGGTTGGCGAATATGAGTATCCGGTTGTACAGGTAGTGGAGGGGCCGGCAAACAACTCAAGCGGGGGTATGGAATATCCTACCATTACTTTAATTACGAGTCCCGATGCTAAAAAGGAGTCGTTAGACGGTGTTATTGCACATGAGATTGGCCACAATTGGTTTATGAGTATGCTTGGTAGTAATGAAAGACAACATACATGGTTGGACGAGGGCCTAAACACTTATTTCCAATTCAGATACGAGGCTGAAAAATACAGAGCCAACTCCATATTTGGTGATGCTATTCCCGCAGATGTTAAGGCTTTACCTGAAAAGGAATTTCTAGATCGTACTTATGGTGCAATGGCCAGTATCCCAATGAAATCGGCTATTGAAACACCTTCAGATAAATTTACTTCATCTGATGATTACAGCATGACATCTTACATCAAAACTGCTTTATGGTTGTATATCCTCGAAAACTCTGTTGGAAGAGATAAAATGGATATAGCCTTTAAGCATTATTTTGATAAATGGAAGAATAAACATCCACAACCAGAAGATTTAAAGGCTTCGTTCGAGGAGTCTTTAGGCACGAATCTGGATAAGTATTTCGAACTGCTTAATAAACCGGGATCATTTAGTGAACAACCATAGATGTTTTACCGGACATTTAAGATTATTTACCGACAGTTTTCTATAATACAGCCCCCTTATCATTGATGAACGTTGTTTTTGCAAGTAGTTTTGAAGAAAAAAAAGCTATGGAAACTTTAGATAACAAAACCAGATCAAATCGCCATTTCGGAATGGGTATTTTTTTACTTGTGATTGGCGCTATCTTCTTATTGAGAAACATTGGCCTTAGTATTCCATTCTGGGTGTTGAGCTGGCATACATTCTTTTTGGCTTTTGGATTATTAATAGGCTACAGGAAGAACTTTAAAGCAGGTGGGTGGGTATTTTTTGTGATACTTGGAGGTGTATTTACTTTAAAGGACCTGATATTCTTTGATATTTCACAATATACTACTGCATTGGTTTTAATAGGTGTAGGGCTTTATATGATTTTCAGACCTAAGAAAGATGTTCAGTTTTGTGACTTCGGAAACAGAAAATAATTAAATCTATCATATATTTAAAAGAGGCACCGCGGTTGCCTCTTTTTTGTGCTTCTACAATCTATTAATTCAACGCAATCGTTTGATTAGCAGATGTACTTAAGTAATTTGTTTTGATATGAACAGTACCAGATCTGTCATTAGCATTGAAAAAATACCCCGTACTGGCCTTCTCAAATTGTTGCAAATTATTGTAAGCTTTTAACTTTTTGCCATTAACACTAACTTTCTTAGGTGCTTTTGGATTATGTACATCAAGCAAATAAACTCTTTGCTTGTTCTTACCTTCAAAATCTCCTTTGGCAGCATTTATTGTAATTTGTATACCACTAGTGGCATCAACTTCAATCAATGTTTTTGCGAATGCACCTTTTCTATGATCTCTGGTTAGTCCGTCATCCTCATACATATCAAATTTAGATTTTTGGAACGGATAAATGTCTAACGTTAAGCTGTCAGTTTTTTTCTCTCCATCGTAATCCATTTGAGGATACATTGGTATAATTCCGCCTTGTTTAACAAATAGCGGCAGTTTTTCTAAAGGCGCGGAATAATTGTTCACCCAGGTGTTGCCGGTGTAAGCCTTACCATCCCAATAGTCATACCATGTCCCTTTGGGTAGATAAATACTGTCTCTTTTGGACTCACTTTTATAAACTGGTGCCACTAATAGTGATTCACCGTTCATGAACTGATATTGAGTTTGTTTACCTTTAGTAACCTCATCCTCGGGAAACTCAAGAACCATAGCTCTTGATGCCGGGATACCGGTTTCATAGGCCTCTTCACAAAGCGTGTACATATACGGAGTCATGCGCATCTTTAATTGAAGGTATTTCCTATTGGTAGCAGAATTAACTTCCCCCTGCAGATAAGGCTGCTTGTTCTTTTTGGCCCAACCACTCATAACCATTAAAACAGGAGTGAAGCATTTCCATTGTAAATCTCTTACATAAGTAGAATCACTGCCTCCAAAAATACCATCCACATCGCCCGTTGCCGCATTTTGAGCAGACAATCCGGAACCAATAATAGTCGGAATGTGAAAACGGATATACTCCCAGTTACCACTTTGATCTCCGGACCATACTGTTGAATAGCGCTGTGTACCAGCCCAGCCCATTACACTCCAAATAAAGCCACGGGCATTACTATTGTTCTCTATACCTTCATAAGCAGCCTTACAGCCGTCTAATGCATATTTATAACCCGGACCAACCCACGCAACATCTAATTTTGCTAATCTGGATCCGTATTCTCCAACCTCCTTCGCAATTTTTTCTACCCCGTTTTCTGTCCAAAGTCCAGTGTAAAAGCCTCTTTTCTTTAACTCTGCAATGGTTGAATCCAGCTTGGTATAACCACATCCGTAACCATCATTAGGCAAGATCCATCCGCGAGGCATTTTGTTTTCTATATATTTATCGGCAACCAATTTTATTACATCAGGTGTGGTGCCTGTTGTTCCTGTTCCCTTGTAGTTTTTGCTGTCGTCACCTTTAACACCACGATTATAGCAGTTTGCATCGCCCATGCTTAAAGCCCAACGCGGCATTAAAAATGGGCGTCCGGTGATTTGAGTATAACCGTTAAGTATTTGTTTTAATGAGGGGCCGAAGAAATAAAAACAATCAAAACGGTTTTCATTATGTGTAAAGCTTAGTGTTTCCTTAAATGAGTATTTACCAGCATCAAATGTATTTCTGAACGCTCCATAACCCGCGGTAGACATATAGAATGGGGCAGGATTAGCTCTTCCACCATCATCCCAGCCTCCACCTTTTTCAATCAGAATATCTTTATCTCTGTGAGAAAAATAGCCGTTTTGCATACCTCCGCCATAAAAATATTCGTCATTATGGCGTTTCATCGTTTGTTTTGTTCTTGCACCAAACGACATTGACTCAGATTCCTCCCAGATAGGTTTAGTATCCGTTACATCGTACATCGCAAAGCGTAATGGCTGTTTGTAAACACGAACAACACAATCTTTACTTCTTATTTGGTAATAACTACCCTTGTCGGTTGAATTAACAGCAGGATTTTTAACATCGTAGCTAACTACAATATCATTACCTGCAGGATTGGTAAATTCTCCATCAGCCGCCATCCAGATTCTGAAAATATCATCAGTATAGAATATTACTTTAAAAGCCGAAAACCCAGCCGTAACATTAAACTCATTTCCATTGGCTTTAAAATCAGTGAGGTTTCCAACTTTAGTCTCTTTGGCATTTATCTTTGCTTTTAATGTGTTGTTAGAAAGCTTCTCATCTGCGTCAAACTTTAAACTAAAGTTTAAATTGTGTGTTGCCTTGTCTGTTAAATCAATAGCAGGAAATTTGACAGTGATCTCCTGACCACTTGAAATCGGCTTTTTACTAGCTATAACATCTGCAGAAACTTCTTTTTTTCCGTCAATAGTGCCCACAACTTTAAAGTTTGATCTAATGCTTTCGATACCGCTATTTTTAACTGTAACAGCTAAAACATCGTTTTTAGTGAAGGTATTTTCTTCCTCGTTATGCGACGTTAAGCGCGTTATAGCAAGGTCTTTATTGTAAGCTTCTGCTAACTCAATATCATCCACCATCCAATACCAGCTATAATAACCCTTCCAATAAAATCGGAGATATACCTTTTGCTGCCTGGCAGCCACCTTGGTGATATTTACCTCCTGATTAATAGGAGTAAACATATCCGTTGCTGAAGGCACATTATTAGTTACATTATAGTCGGTCCATTTCTCGCCATCAGTACTTACACCAACATAAAGACCAGCTCCAGTTGCTGCAAATTCGCTATTATACCGGAAGGTATGCTGAAAACGAAGTATTACTGAGGATTTGCCAGAGCAGTTTATAGCTGCTGTCTGCATCCAGGTATCGGGATGCTGTTTTTTTTTAACCCATGATGGTTGATCTTCATCAACAAAATAGCCTGCCTGAAACTGTAAATGATAGCCACGGCTTTTTGAAGCAATAGGAGGTGCTTGCTGCTGATATTGATAGGAGCCAGGGTATGGCTGATTGGTAATTAGCCATGCCAGGTCTTTTTTACTGCTATCAACATTTAACCAGCCATCTGGTAATTTGCCGCTTTTAAAACTTTCTGACCAAAATATTTTTGGATCTGGTGCAGCTTTTTGTGCAAATGACTGTGAGGTAAAGACAGCCATCATGGAAAATAGAATTAACTTTCTCATTTAAAGAATAAGTGATTTTGTTTTGCTAATCTGTTAAATAATATTTTTATATCCCTGCGCAAACGTTTGTTCTAAATATTTACGTTACTAAAGGAGTTTATATGTCAACATTCTGGTAAAAAAAATCAATTACCTTTAATCATACACAACATATAACTATATTAAGCGGGTATTTAACACATGAAAATGATAACAGGAAAGATTCTTAGAAGGGTGTTAGTTCTATCACTTGTATTGTTTAACATTGGTTGCGATCAAGTTACTAAAAGTATTGTACGAAAGCATGTAGATTATAATGAGAACATAAAGATCATTAGTAACAATTTTACCTTAACTAAGGTTGAGAATTCAGGTGCTTTTTTAAGTTCAGGAGAGGCACTACCTGTACCTGTTAAGTTTGTACTGCTTTCTTTATTACCATTGTTTGTATTGGGTTTTGGCATCTATTATATTTTGAGCAAAACCGAATTGGATAGATTATTAATTGTTGGGGTTAGCTTTGTAATCGGCGGTGGTATTGGGAATTTATACGATAGACTATTATACGGATCAGTTACTGACTTTTTGCATATAGATTTTGGAATCTTTCAAACAGGTGTGTTTAATATTGCAGATGTCTCTATCATGATAGGTATGCTAATGATACTAACCCATTTGTATTTTAAAAGAGCCACCCCGGAATTAGCTTAAAAGCTATTTGACAGGTGGCGATATTTTTTTTGCCCTTTCCAAAAAGCTTTGCTCTTCTAGTTTTTGTTCAACCTCAGCAATAGCTTTCATGATATTGTTGGTAGTATTTGTTACATCAGTTAAGGCTAAAACCATTATATCCCATACAGGCTGCATTTGTTCAAGCAGCTTTTTACCTTTTTCAGTTAGTAAAATGAGTCTTTTCCGTTCATCCTGTTTATCTTTTTTGGATCGTATGATCTTTTCTTTTTCCAACTCTTTTAGTAAGCTAATGGTTGAGGGATGGGTATAACCAATTTCAGCTGCAAGTTCAACAACACTTAACACTGGCTTAAAATGCAGTGTATAAATAACAGGAAACCATTTGGGCTCAAAATCTATATGGTGCGCTTTATAAAGAAGAAACCCATCCTTACGAAACTGCTCACTTAAGCGCTGCAGTCTTGTTGATATGGCCAGGATACCTGATTCATTGATTACATTCATGTGCTGATATTTCAAATTGCTTATTAAAGCATTAATTTCTCAAATCTAAGTGATAAAACGTATTGTCGGCCTTCATTCTTGGGAAATAGGATGGAAGCTCCTCCATTTTTATCCTTACAAAACCATTTCGTTCATAAAACCTGCATGCAGCCTTAAGAATGTCTACTGTTCCAAGATATATATCCGCAATGTTGTGCTGCCTGCAATAATCAATAAGTGATTCAAGCAAGTGCTGAGCAATGCTCAATTCCTTACCCCTATAATCTTTTTTCACAAACATTTTTCTGATAACACCGGTATTATGGCCAACATTCATTAAAGCTATGGTACCTACCAGTTCTTCGTTATTTAAGGCACCCCAGAATCCGCCGCCATCTTTATGATAATTTGTTTCTATATCTAAAAGATCTGGTTGACCTTCCAGTGTAATTGACACTCCAAATTCGATCTGTTGGATTGGGAGAATAATATCAATTATTCGTGCACAGTAGTTGTTGTAAATGGGTTCTATTAATATCGAGTTACTCATACATTTTAAATTTATGTTCAAAAGTACGTAGTTAACTACATATATTAATTTGAAAATCTGTAATGTGAGATTTTCATGATAATTTGAGTTAAGATTAGGTATTCAGCATTGGCTTAAAGTCCGGGTCTTTACCTCTCAGGTCAATACCTCCTTCATAAATGGATTTTAAATTAACAAGGTAAAATGACCATCCATTATGGCATCCCAATCTAATATTCCGCATGCTATTTTCGTCAGTGGGTATGTTCTTTTGAGTAAGCTCTACTAAAACATAGTTTTTTTGAACAGATAGCTTCACATCAACAAGACATTCTCCTTCAAAAGTAAACTGGATAAAATCTGAACCATTTGCTTCTGTTATCTTACCTGTTGCCCTATCATCATATAGATACCAGAGCCATTCGTAGTTATAACCTTCCCGAATAGATTCCTCTTTACCTATCTTAGTCCCGTCTGTGTTCGTAAAGATGGCTTCTTTCAGAAACCATTTTTCTATTTCAGAGCTTCTAGTCCAAGCGTTGTAAATATCGCTTAGACTTGCTCTCACTAAAATTCTTATTGTAAATGAGGTCCAATCAAAGTTTTTCATAGTAATTGCTTAAGGTAATTCAAATTTAACCTTAGTAACATCAAATATGGCTTGCCATAAAAGCCAAAAACAGGTGGTATTTAGGACAAAGTGCAGCTTATTTAATGTAAACTGTTTTAATATTTACAAACTCTCTAATGCCAAATAACCCCAGTTCACGACCATAACCAGATTGGTTAATCCCTCCAAAAGGTAATCGTGGATCAGATTTAACTAATGAATTCACAAAACAAGAGCCGGCATTTAAATGAGTCTTTGCTACCTGTTCTCCAAGTGATCCATCTTTTGTAAATACTGCTGCACCTAAGCCAAAAGGTGTGTCATTTGCAATTTTTACGGCATCATCAGTGTCTTTTGCCGAAATAACTAAAGCCACGGGTCCAAAAATTTCTTCTTCATAAGCAGGCATACCTTTTTTTATCCCTGTTAAAATTGTAGGAGTGTAATAAGCATGTCGCCCTTTAAAATCAGGGATTTGTCCTCCAAGAATACACTTAGCGCCTGCTTTTATGTTTTCTTTCACTCGCTCATGCAAATCATCTCTAAGATCTAATCTAGACATTGGCCCTAGGTTGGTATCAGCATCAAAAGGATCGCCTGTTATTCTGGCTGCCATTTTATTTTTAAACAGCCTAACAAATTCCTTTTCAACTTTCTTTACTACAATAAATCTTTTTGCAGCAATACAGCTTTGGCCATTATTTATGAGTCTGCTTTGAGCACAAACATCTGCTGCCAGTTCAAGATCTGCATCGGCTAGGATAAGGTACGGGTCGCTTCCCCCAAGCTCCAGCACGCTTTTCTTTAGTTGCTGTGCAGCCTGTTGAGCTACCTGCATACCTGCTTCTGTACTTCCTGTTAAAGTAACAGCCTTGATATGGCGATGGGCTATTACTTGCTTAACAACCCTGCTATTAATTAGCAGTACCTGAAAAACATTTGCGGGAAATCCGGCATCTTTAATTATCTGTTCAATACTTAACGCACAACCACTAACATTAGATGCATGTTTTAACACACCACAATTACCAGCCATTAAGGCAGGAGCCAGGAACCTGAATAATTGCCAATACGGAAAGTTCCATGGCATTATTGCCAATACGATTCCCAAAGGCCTGAAACTTACATAACTTTTAACAGCCTCAGTTTTAATTAGTTCATCTTTCAAAAAAGTTTCACCATTATCTGCATAATAGTCGCAAACAGATGCACATTTCTCAATTTCGGCTATACCATCTTTAATCGGTTTTCCCATTTCGATGGCCATTAAAGCTGCCAGTTTTTCCTTACGCTGTATAAGCAGTGCAGATGTTTTCTTTAACAAAGAGGCCCTTTCAGCAAAACTTGAGTTTTGCCATTTCAACCAGGCAGTCTGCGTTGTAGCTATTTTTTTGTCGATTTGTTCCCAGGAATGTTCTTTATAGCTTTTGATTACTTTTCCAGTAACCGGATTAACTGATTGAATAGTCATGTTGTCTATTTAATTTATTAGCTCGCTAATTGATTAACAGATGTAAGCAAAAGTTGTTTGCGTTTATTAATACATCATTTTGCCATTCAATAAGCTGTTTTTAATTTAGATACTACCGATTTTCCTATGATTTAGGCTGTTTTATTAAAGAAAATAGGGTTTATGTAAATTAACCGCAATATAATTAAAATCAGGAGTGAGGTTTAGGTGAAAAATTTGATTAAGAATCGTATTTTTGCAAAAAATTTCAAAAATGACTGGTAAAACTAAATCAGATAGTACTGTTGATGTTGTATTAATTGGCGCTGGTATTATGAGCGCAACTTTGGGTGTATTACTTAAGGAATTGCAGCCAGATCTTAGTATTGAAATTTTTGAACGATTAGACGTAGCCGCCGCAGAAAGTTCTGATGCATGGAATAATGCGGGAACCGGGCACTCGGCTTTTTGTGAATTAAACTACACTCCACAACTAGCTGATGGTACAGTAGAAACTAAAAAAGCGGTTTCAATTGCTGAATCTTTTGAAGTATCCAAACAGTTTTGGTCTTTCCTGGTAAGGAATAAAATTGTTGATTCTCCTGAAACATTTATCAAAAGCATACCACATATCAGTTTTGTATGGGGGCAGGAGAACGTTGAATTTTTACGCGAGAGGTATAATAACCTTCAGAAAAGTGATCTTTTTAGAGGGATGACCTTTTCTGAAGATCCGAAAGAACTTGCTGAATGGATGCCTTTAGTAATGAACGACAGGGATTCGGCAGAGAAAGTTGCTGGAACAAAAATGGAGCTTGGTACCGATGTAAACTTTGGTGCCTTAACCAGAATGATGTTTAATTATCTTCAAAAGAAGGAAAGCGTAAGTATGCATTTTGACCATGAAGTTCGCAAACTAAAGCAAAAAGATGGTTTATGGGAAGTAAAGGTTAAAAATGAAACAACCGGTAAAAAAAGAGTTGTAAAAGCAAAATTCGTATTTATTGGCGCAGGCGGTGGTTCTTTACCACTTCTTGAAAAAGCGGGAATTCCAGAAGGAAATGGATTTGGCGGTTTCCCTGTAAGTGGACAATGGCTTAAATGTGTTAATCCGGAAGTTATTGAACGTCATAATGCAAAAGTATATGGAAAGGCGTCTGTTGGTGCCCCACCAATGTCTGTCCCACATCTTGACACAAGAATGATTGATGGTAAAAAAGCTTTGTTATTTGGCCCTTATGCTGGTTTCTCTACGCGTTTCTTGAAACATGGTTCTTTACTTGATTTACCTCTTTCAATAAAAATTAATAACATCAGACCGATGATATCGGCAGGTTTAGATAACCTGCAGCTTACCAAATACCTGATTGATCAGGTACGTCAGTCACCAGAAGATCGTCTGGCTGCGCTTAGAGAATATCTGCCAACCGCAAAAATGGAGGATTGGGAGCTCGAAACTGCTGGTCAGCGTGTTCAGGTAATTAAGAAGGATGAAAAACATGGTGGTGTACTTGAGTTTGGTACTGAAGTTGTTACTGCTGCCGATGGATCAATTGCAGCACTACTTGGTGCATCTCCGGGGGCATCTACTGCTGTTTCCATCATGATTACCTTAATGGAGCGTTGTTTTGCTGATCAGATTAAATCTGAAGAATGGCAGAAAAAACTAAAAAGTATGATTCCTTCATATGGTGAGGCGCTGAACGGAAATGCTCAGTTAACTGAAGAGATCAGGATTCAAACCACACATGCACTTAATCTAAAAACGGCATAAGCAGAACTAGGGTTCTAGTAATCATACATTATATTCATAGTCACCCTTCCTCGTTCAAAGTGACCTTTCTCCGTCATCTCGACTGAAGGAGCGTATGCTCTAATCTCGAACAAAAAAACTTGAATAATCCATAAGAAAGACTTAAGGGTTTCTTAAGCCTTTCCTATGGATTTTTTCAAGTGCTAATCTTTTCCTGAATGTTTAAGTCTGGCAGCCCAAATGGAATAGGCTGCAGTTAATAAAAAGCCAGAATCATTATCTCGAAAACAATTATTATATTGTAAACGTTTGACTATAAAACAGAAAATGCCAAGCTGGTCTAAAATAACACTCAAAGTACTGGGTATCCTTATAGGGTTGATACTTCTAATTTTCTCAGCTCTTGCTTTATATGTGAACTCAAATAAAAAGAGTTTACTGGAAACCATAACGCAAAAGCTAAATAAAAACCTCCATGGCACGCTTACCATAGCAAGCATGGAACCCACCTTTTTACGCGGATTTCCTGGCGTCTCTATTAAACTAAACAATGTAGTGATGAAAGATAGCCTTTGGAAAAACCATCAGCATACGCTTTTAGATGCTAAAGAATTGGAAGTATCTGTAAATACCTTAGCCTTACTTAAGGGAACTATTGAAATAAAAAAAATAGGAATTAATGATGCAGCAATCTATCTGTTTACCGACAGTAATGGATATAGCAATACCGCTATTTTCCCCAAAAAAGACAAATCAAAAAAGCCAAAAGATGATAACAGCTCAAGCCCGGAACTGGGAAAGTTTACTTTAAGCAATGTCAGTTTTGTGGTAGACAATCAAAAAGGACATAAACTCTTTCAGTTTGACATTTACGATTTAAAGGGCAATATGGATTATCTTTTACTTGGCGGTTGGGAGGCTGACATTAAACTTAAAGCACTAGCCAAAAGCCTGGCATTTAACACCAGAAGAGGTAGCTTTATTAAAGATAAACTTTTAGAAGGTCCTTTTAAAATTACCTATAACGACGATTCCGGAATTTTGCTGGTAGCTCCTAATAAATTAAATATTGGAAAAGATCCATTTATAATTGGGGCTAAGTTTGATACTTCTAAAGAAAACACAGACTTTACCATCAATATAGAAACCAAAAATATTTTATGGCGCAATGCTTCCGCGTTGTTGGCTCCAAATATTACTGCTAAGCTCAACATGTTTGACCTTAAGCAACCTATACATGTTTATTGCACGCTGGCTGGCAATATGGGCCCTGGTGGAGACCCTGCTATCAATGTTAAGGCACTCATAAAGGATAATGTGCTAACCACGCGGGGTGGGGTAGTTGAAGATTGTAATTTTACCGGTTTTTTTACCAATAACTATATTAAAGGCAAAGGAATAAATGATGAAAACTCAGCCATTAAGCTCTTTAGTTTTAAAGGAAGCTATGCGCAGATACCATTTTCCATTGACACCGCCTTTATCAATAACCTGAATAAACCAATTGCCACGGGGCTGTTCACTTCACAGTTTGAAATTGCAAAGCTTAACAACGTCATCGGAGAGGAGATGCTCAAATTCGGTAACGGCACAGCAAATGTCAAACTGGCTTACCGTGCAGATATTGTAGATTTTATGCTGGCCAAACCTTTTGTTAAAGGCGTGGTGGATATTCAGAATGCAGATGTAAGTTATGTTCCCCGCAAGGTGAATTTCAAAAACACAGCCATTTCACTCAATTTTACTGATCAGGACCTCTATATTAAGAACATCCGTTTACAAAGCGGTAAAAGCATTGTATCTATGGAAGGTTCTGTAAGTAATTTCTTAAACCTTTATTATACTAATCCGGAGAAAGTACTGCTCAACTGGAAGATCAGGAGCCCAGAGCTTCATTTAGAGGAGTTTATCGGCTTCCTTGGAACCAGAAAACCAAAAGCAAAAAAGAGAAGTAAGAAATCTAATTTTTCAGAAAACCTGAATGAACTTTTTGAAAAGAGTCAAGTAAATATGAATGTTAAAGTAGATAAGATATACTACAATAAGTTTCTTGCTACTAATGCTAATGCAGATCTATTGCTCTCAGAAAATGGCATAGCTATTAAAAATGTAAATGTAAAGCATGCTGGTGGTGCACTTTCTTTAAATGGTAGCATTGCTCAAAAGGGCAGTACCAATAATTTTAAACTTAATGCTACAATTACTAATGTGGACATTAAAAACTTCTTTTATTCCTTTGATAACTTCGGCATGAAAACACTGACGTCAAAAAACTTAAGAGGCTACCTGTTTTCTAAGACTAATATATCGGGGGTTATAAGCGATAAAGGAAATCTCCTTCCCAATTCATTATATGGCAGCATCGCATTTGATTTAAAAAAAGGGGCGCTGATAAGCTTCGATCCGGTTAAAAATGTAGGGAAATTTGCTTTCCCACTTAGGGATTTGGACAACATTTCATTTACGAACTTGAATGGAAAGTTTGATGTACGTGGTCAAAAAATTACCATCAACCCTATGCAAATTAATTCGAGCTTGCTGAATATGGATATTGCCGGCGTATACTCAATGTCAACCGGGACTAACATTACTTTGGATGTACCCTTAAGAAATCCTAAAAAGGATGCTGAGATTACAGATAAAAATGAAAAAAGAGCAAGAAGGATGAAAGGAATTGTATTACATTTACTAGCAACTGATGGCGAAGACGGGAAGATCAAAATCAAATTGAATAGAAATCGCGATAAAACAAAATAAACAACCTTTTAATAATCACCTTAATTTATTGAAATGAAACGTAATGCAACAGCCGTTTGGAATGGCACTATTAAAGAAGGTTCAGGAAACCTTACAACCGATAGCAAAGTACTTGATAAAACACAATATTCATTTAATAGTCGCTTTGCTGATGGAATTGGAACCAATCCTGAAGAATTGATGGCTGCAGCTCATGCTGGCTGTTTCACCATGAAACTAAGCTTAGACTTAACGGAAGCTGGATTTAATCCAACGTCATTAGAAACCAAAGCAACTGTCACTTTGGATAATGGAGTGATTACTACTTCACATCTTGTCCTAAAAGCTGACATACCCGGAATTGATGATGCCAAGTTCCAGGAAATTGCGGCTGGTTCCAAGGCCACATGCCCTGTAAGTAAGGCTTATAACGTAGAGATTAGCTTAGAAGCTTCATTGGTTTAATGAACTTTTAGATAAACTTATTCCCTAAATCCTCCTCTTTAGTTAATAAAAAGGAGGATTTTTTTATTTTATAGTTACGAGATACGCAGTAATTTATCTATTTTCGAATTTTCGCGCCAAATAAACTATAACAGCCACAATGACCAAGTCTATACTTGTATTGAAATTAGGTTCCGCTTCCATCACTACCTCTAAAGGAGAAATTGATGAAGCAATAATTGCAGATATAACCCGGCAAGTAGCAGAACTTGCTCTTAATCACCACTTAATACTGGTATCTTCAGGTGCAGTTGCAGCTGGAAAAAAATACATAAAAAATTATAAAGGTAAAATTAGTGAGCGAAAAGCTGCTGCTTCAATTGGTAATCCGCTATTGTTAAGCACTTATTCAAAACATTTTAAACCCTATAATATTTCTATTGCGCAAAGTTTATGCGAGAGACAGCATTTTTCTCATAGAACTCAATTCCTTCAGCTAAAAGAAACTTACGAGGAATTATGGAAAAATGGTGTAATTCCAATTGCCAATGAAAATGATGTAGTTAGTAATTTAGAGCTAAAGTTCTCAGATAATGACGAACTTGCTACTTTATTAGGTGTTGGTTTTGGTGCCTCTCTTATCCTTTTAGGTACATCAGTTCCGGGTGTACTGGATAAAGATGGAAACGTAATTGACACAATTGAATCCATAAATAACGATGTATTCTCTTTAGCTAACAAAAATACATCTGAGGTAGGGTTGGGTGGTATGATTTCTAAACTAACCTTCGCAAACCTTGCTTCTACAATGGGAATCAAGGTCGTTATTTTTGGCGTTAGAACACCAGACGGAATACTAAAAGCAGCAAAAGGAGAGTCAGGCACTATCTGCACACCCAAAAACTGCTCAATATCTGCAAGAAATAAGTGGCTTGCAAGTGGTAGCCTGGTAACTGGTCGACTCATGGTTGATGCTGGTGCCAGCGAAGCAATTAAAAAAAGAAAAAGCTTGCTTGCTGTTGGTGTAAAATCTATTGAAGTAGATTTCGCTAATGGCGAAATATTTGAAATTATTGACGAGCAGAAAAATATTGTAGCCGTAGCACAGGCTAAAGTATCGTCGAACACGATTAGTAAAAATGCTAAACAACATAACCTGGAGATAGCCAATGCCAGTGATATTGTAATATTATAATATGATAATGGAATCGATAGAAGACCAGTTAATCAGTGCACAGAATGCCAAAAAATCCATATCAACACTCAGTGATAAGGATAAGCAAAGCATAATCACCCGAATTGCACAAATTATTTCTGAGAGAAAAGAAGATATCATTGCTGAGAATTTAAAGGATCTGGAGAAGATGTCTGACACTGACCCCAAGAAGGATCGTCTTCTGTTAAATGCTGAACGAATTATTGAGCTTAGCAAAAGCCTGGTTGATGTTTCAAACCTGGAAGATCCAACCAACAAGATCCTTTCTGAAAAGACAATCGATAACGGACTTTTTATTCAAAAAAGAACGGTTCCTCTTGGTGTGGTTGGCGTAATTTATGAATCAAGACCAAATGTTACACTTGATGTAGCCGCTTTATGCATTAGATCAGGAAATGTTTGTTTACTTAGAGGGGGGCAGGATGCTTATCATACTAATTTGTTTGTAGTTTCATTGATTCAGAAGGTCCTTGCTGAAAATAACCTTGATATAAATATTGTACAACAACTTCCTGCTGAAAGAAAGTATATTTTAGATATTTTAACTGCAGAAAAATATATAGATGTAATTATCCCTAGAGGCTCCAATCAGTTGATTGAATTCGTTCGCAAAAACGCTTTAGTACCGGTAATAGAGACTGGTGCTGGTGTTTGCCATACTTATGTAGAAGAGTCGGCTAAACTTGATGATGCTGCTAAAATAGTGGTAAATGCCAAGGTTTCAAGGCCCTCCGTTTGTAATGCATTAGACACTGTTTTGGTAGATAAGGCAATTGCACAAACTTTTCTGGAAAAGCTTGCACCAATGCTGGCTGGATATAATGTTGAGATATTTGCCGATGAAGACTCTTATAGGATTTTAAAAGATCAGAATTATCCTTTAATTAATAAAGCTGAACCCGAAGATTTTGGAAGAGAGTTCCTTGATTTCAAGTGTTCTGTGAAAATTGTAAATAGTATCGATGAAGCACTTGATCATATTGCAAAGTTCTCTTCAAAACATTCTGAGGCAATTATTACGCAAAACCCTGTTAAAACTGAATTGTTTCTAAACCAGGTTGATGCGGCTGTGGTATACTTAAATGCTTCAACAAGATTTACTGATGGACAGGTTTTTGGCTTAGGAGCGGAAATTGGCATATCTACTCAGAAATTGCATGCCAGAGGGCCTTTTGCCCTTGAAAAACTAGTTACAGAAAAATGGATTGTTAAAGGTGAGGGACAAGTAAGATGAAACCAGCATCAATAAAAGACATTGCCAGCAAGGCCAATGTATCTATTACAACTGTATCCTTTATTTTAAACGGCAAAGCTGAGCAAATGCGTATTAGCAAAGCTGTTATTGAAAAGGTTAATACAATTATTAAAGAATTTGACTTTAAACCCAATCAAGTAGCCAGGAGCTTACGAACAGGAAATACGCAAACTATTGGACTGATAGTAGAAGATATATCTAACCCATTCTTTGCCAGCATTGCCCGAAAGATAGAAGATAAGGCATATAAAAAAGGTTACAAAATCAGTTACTCAAGTACTGAGAATGATCCCGTTAAGGCCAAGGAACTTATAGAGATGTTTAAGGCAAGACAAGTGGATGCCTATATTATTGCTCCTGTACCTGGCCTTGAAAGTGAAATTAAACAATTGCTGACGGAACGTATTCCAGTAGTTATATTTGATAGGAATCTTCCGGATATGGAAGTTAATTATGTTGTAGTAGACAATTTTAATGGTACTTACATCGCTACAAAACACCTTATAGATAGCGGTAAAAAGAACATTGCTTTTGTAACTGTGGATTTGCATGTAGACCAGATCAATAACCGTTTTCTGGGTTACGAAAAGGCACTTCAAGACCGTGGCATCCAGTTTAATAAAGATATTTATACTGAAATTCCTTTTGATAGCACTGACGACAATACAACAGCACAGTTAATGCTCTTGTTTGAGAAGAATCCAGAGATTGATGCTGTCTTATTTTCAACTAACTACCTTGCAATTAAAGGTCTGTTGGTTTTAAAACTGATAAAGAAAGAAATCAATGATGATTTCAGTATTGTGGCTTACGATGATCATGATGTATTTAAATTACATACACCTCCAATTAGTGTTGTAGATCAGCCTATAGAAGAAATGGCCGAGAAGATCATCGATGTACTTTTAAATGAGCTTGCTTCGGCCAGTAATACTTTGATAAAGAAAGAGGCAAGCAAAATAATTCTGCAGCCTAAGTTTATAAAAAGGTGATTTAGAGGTGATTAAACCTCTAAATCGCTCATAATAGCCTTTACTTTCGCACTAAGTTCAGCATCAGCAGCTTTAAAGCCAGCTTTATCCTTAAGTGGTGCATTTACACTGCAATAGAATTTAATTTTAGGCTCTGTTCCTGATGGCCTGGCAGAGATAATGCTTCCATCTTCGGTTATGAACTGAAGAACATCAGATTTAGGGAATCCCAGATCTTTCTTTTCATTTGCAATTAAATCAGTTTCTATACCCAATTCGTAATCCTTTAAAGTTGCAACTTTAGAACCACCTAATGTAACAGGAGGGTTGTTTCTGAATTTCTCCATCATCGCTTTGATTTCCTCAGCGCCAGTTTTTCCTTTTTTGGTTATAGATACCAATTCTTCTTTATACAGACCATATTCTACATACATATCAAGCATAGCGTTATATAAACTGCTTCCTTTATCTTTGTAAAAAGCGGTCATTTCTGCAATAAAAGCACAAGATACAACAGCATCCTTATCTCTAACAAGCTCTCCAATAAGGTAACCATAGCTCTCTTCACCACCACCTATAAATGTTTTCTTACCTTCAAGGCTTGTCATTAAATGGCCAATCCATTTAAAGCCTGTTAAGGTATTGTAATAAGTAACATTTTTAGCCTTAGCTATTGTTTCAATTAGATTAGATGTTACTATTGTTTTAACAATATACTGATCTCCTGTAAGCTTACCTTTTTCTTCCCATGCACTTAACAGGTAATTAATTAGCAAACTACCCGTCTGGTTTCCGTTTAGGAGTACAAATTCACCATCATTATTTTTAACAGCAATACCAACTCTATCGGCATCCGGGTCTGTGGCCAGAACAAGATCCGCATCTATTTCCTGAGCTTTTTTCAAAGCAAGTGTAAGTGCTTCTTTTTCTTCAGGGTTTGGATATACTACAGTTGGAAAATTACCATCAGGGGTACTTTGTTCTTCAACCAAGGTTAAATTGGTAAAACCAAACTGCTCAAGGGCCTTAGGAACCAATGTAATTCCGGTTCCATGGATAGGGGAATATACAATTTTAAGGTCTTTTTGACGGGCAATGGCCTCTGGAGACACTGACAGTTCCGTAATTTTATCCAGATAAAGTTGATCAATTTCCTCTCCAATCAATTCAATATTGTTATCGATACGGTCGAATTTAACCTCATCAATACTTTTAATAGCAGCTACCTCATCCATAACAAGTGTATCATCTGGAGCGGTAAATTGTCCACCATCTGCACCATATGCCTTATAACCGTTATATTCTTTCGGATTATGTGAGGCAGTAAGCATCACACCGCTGCGACAGCCTAATTCACGGATCGCAAAAGACAATTCCGGGGTGGGTCTTAGTGCTTTAAAAAAATAAACGTGTATGCCGTTTGCAGAAAACACATCAGCCGTAATCTTTGCAAAATAGTCAGAGTTGTTGCGGCTATCATGCGCTACGGCAACTTTAACTTTTTCGCCCGGATATTTTTTAAGGAGATAGTTACATAAACCCTGTGTAGCAGTCCCAATTGTATACTTGTTGATCCTGTTAGATCCTGCACCCATTATCCCACGTAAACCTCCGGTACCAAATTCCAGACTTCTATAGAAAGAATCTGTAAGCTCAGTAAAGGCTTCTTTATCTAGCAATTGCTGTATTTCTTGCTTAGTTTTTTCGTCGTAATTACCATTAAGCCATTCGTTTATGGTATTTAATGTAGCTGCTTCTAATTGCATAGTTTATGATGTGTTTTTTAAGATATCTTAATGAAAAACAGTAATGTAATTGTGAAGTTTCATTAGAAAAGCCCAATTCTTATAATATTCCAAATTTTATTTCGTCAATATCATGATTATTAGCGCCGTTTTCTTTAATTTCACGCCCTAATATAAGTATATAACCAATTTGATTGAAATAATATTAACCTTTAAAATTTAAATAACTAATAATGAAACCATCAGAATTTTGATGATGGGGTTATTACCAAAAAACAATTTATAAAACTATGAGAATATTAAAGTTTGGAGGAACTTCTGTAGGAAGCCCTGAGCGGATGAAAAAATTGCTGGATATTATTGATCCGGCAGAAGAACAAATTGTAGTGCTTTCAGCAGTGTCTGGCACAACGAACAGTTTAGTAGAAATTTCAGCCAAACTTTTAAAGGAAGATAAACAGGCTGCGTTAAGTCTTATTAACGCATTGCATCAGAAATATAATGAATTTGTAGTTGAGCTTTTACCGGAAGGCGATTTTCGTGAGCAAGGACAAGAAGTAGTAAACTATCACTTTAACTTCCTTGAAACCCTTGTAAACGATCTTTTTACCCCAATTGAGGAAAAAGTAGTACTTGCACAAGGTGAATTGTTATCAACTACATTATATCATATCTATCTCAAATCTATAGGTGTTCCATCTGTATTGTTGCCTGCTTTAGATTTCATGAAAACTGATGAGGACAATGAACCTGATGTTCCTTATACCACTAAACACTTACAACCAATACTAGATCAGAACAAAGGAAATAAACTATTCATTACACAAGGATTTATCTGCAGAAACAGTTTTGGCGAAGTGGATAACCTAAGACGTGGTGGAAGTGATTATACTGCGTCTTTAATAGGAGCGGCCATACTAGCCGAGGAAGTTCAGATATGGACAGATATTGATGGTATGCATAACAACGATCCAAGGATAGTTAAAGGCACCAAACCAATCTCCCAGCTTTCGTTTGATGAAGCGGCTGAATTAGCTTATTTTGGCGCAAAGATATTGCACCCGCAATCTGTTTTTCCGGCTCAAAAATACAAGATCCCTGTAAGGTTATTGAACACTATGGAGCCTTCAGCTTCTGGTACTTTGATTACAAACGACAGTGAAAAAGGCAAAATAAAATCAATTGCGGCTAAAGATGGTATCACCGCTATAAAAATCCAATCGAGCAGAATGTTATTGGCTTATGGTTTCTTAAGGCGTGTTTTTGAGATATTTGAGCGCTACAAAACGCCAATTGATATGATCACTACTTCTGAAGTAGCTGTTTCTGTAACTATTGATTTTACGGATAACCTTGATAAAATTATTGAAGAACTACATGATTTTGGAAGTGTAGAAGTTGATAATGATCAGTCGATTGTTTGTGTTGTAGGCGATTTCAGTGCCGAGAAGCATGGTTATGCTGCCCGTGTATTAGATTCAATTAAACATATTCCGGTGCGTATGATCTCATACGGTGGTAGTAGCTATAACATTTCATTACTAATAAATACAGCTGATAAAACTGAGGCATTAAAAAGCTTACACAACCGCTTATTTGAATAATTATCTTCTTCTAAGCCAAAAGATAATACCAGTTATAATGAAAACGAGTGCGATGAAGAGACGATTTCTTCTTTCGTACTCTTTTCCACTGATCTTTTGCTTTTTATAGTCGAGATGATTACCAAAGTAGATCAGACCCAAAACAACAATAACAATTATAAAAAGATATTTAAACATTATGTTTTCTGATAAAGATATATCGCACTTCGCAAGTTTAGAAACACCTTTCTACTTCTACGATCTTACTTTGCTGCAAAAAACGCTTAGTACCTGTGCTGATGCAGCTAAGTTATATAATTTTCATGTGCACTACGCCATGAAAGCAAACTTCAATCAGCGGGTTTTAGAAAAAATAAAGGCTACAGGCTTTGGAGCCGATTGCGTTAGTGGTGGTGAGGTAAGTAAAGCAATAGAAATCGGCTTCTCGAAAGATCAAATAGTTTTTGCTGGCGTGGGTAAATCTGACAAGGAAATTAATGGTGCTTTAGATAATGATATTTTCTGCTTTAATGTAGAATCTATTCAGGAACTTGAAGTTATTAATGAGTTAGCGGGCAAGAAAAACAAAAAAGCAAGGGTAGCCATACGTATTAATCCAAATGTAGATGCACATACTCATCACAACATCACCACTGGATTGGATGAAAATAAGTTTGGTATAAACTCATGGGATTTGCCATTATGTGCTGAAACTTTAAAAAAATCCCGTAATCTGGAGTTTATTGGGATTCACTTTCATATCGGTTCACAGATCACCAATCTTGATGTATATAAAAATCTTTGTGTACGTGTAAATGAATTTGCCGAGTGGTTCGAAGAAAGAGGCTTTACAGTAAAGGTATTAAATGTTGGCGGTGGATTAGGGATTGATTACCATAATCCGGAGCAGCAGATTCCAGACTTTGCCGCTTACTTTAAAATATTTTCAGATTTTCTTAATGTCAGATCAAATCAGGAAGTTCATTTTGAATTAGGTCGTGCATTGGTAGGACAATCTTCATCATTAATAAGCAAGGTGCTATACGTAAAGAATGGGAAGAAAAAAAACTTTATTATTCTTGATGCAGGTATGACTGAGTTAATGAGACCGGCACTTTATCAAGCTTATCATAAAATATCCAATATTTCACGGGTATCAGAACCAAATTCGGTAAAGTATGATGTAGTTGGACCCATTTGTGAAAGCACGGATTGTTTTGGCAAAGAGGTAGAATTGCCGGGAACACTTCGTGGAGATCTTATTGCTTTAAATAGTACTGGAGCTTATGGAGAAGTAATGGCTTCACATTACAATTTAAGAGAAAACATTGTGTCTGTTTACAATACAGATATTGACTAATAGTCGATTGTTTTTAAAGCAGTCGTCATTCTGAACTTATTTCAGAATGACGACTTATTCATCAAAGAAGTCAACCAGACCTCCTAAATAGTACTCTTCAATTCCTTCTGTAAAATCTTTATAATCTTCTTCTGGAATATTGGTTTGGACAAACTCCAAAGAAGTACCTTTTTTATCTTCGTGCAGTTTAATGGTTACTATTGAAGGCTCATTATCCTCACCAAAATACCACTGTTGTACTATCCTTTTTCCGTATTCAAATTCAATGTTCTTACCAGTGATATCGCCATCCCAAAAGGAGAACTCAGTATTCGCTTCTTCTGTAAATTCAACCTCGGCACCAGTCCATAATTGTATGCTTTGTGCTTTTGTTAATGCCCAGTAAACCTCTTCAGGCGGGGCTTGTAAGTAAGTATATTTCTTAAATGTCTTCATTAATAGATTATTGATTTCCGCTGTTTATAAATTATTTAAAGGCATTTATGCCTGTTACATCCATTCCTGTAATTAATAGGTGAATATCATGTGTTCCCTCATATGTAACTACAGATTCCAGATTCATCATATGCCTCATAATTGAATATTCTCCGGTAATCCCCATACCACCAAGCATTTGTCTGGCGTTACGTGCAATGTCCAGCGCAACCTCTACACTATTTCTTTTTGCCATAGAAATTTGCTCAGCAGTCGCTCTGTTTTCGCTTTTCAATACCCCTAAGCGCCATACCAGTAACTGGCCTTTCGTAATCTCAGTAATCATTTCAGCTAACTTCTTTTGCTGCAATTGAAAGCCAGCAATAGGTTTACCAAACTGAACACGTTCTTTAGCATAGCGTAAAGCGGTATCATAGCAATCCATAGCAGCACCCAGTGCTCCCCATGCAATACCATAACGCGCCTGATTTAAACAACCCAAAGGCCCTTTAAGTCCACTTATTTCCGGGAAAATATTTTCTTTAGGTACCTTAACATTATCAAATACCAATTCACCTGTAGCTGAAGCCCGTAAACTCCATTTTCCATGTGTTTCCGGAGTTGTAAAACCTTCCATACCGCGCTCCACAACCAATCCTCTGATTTTCCCTGATTCATCCTTAGCCCAAACAACTGCAATATCTGCAAAGGGAGCATTAGAGATCCACATTTTTGCACCATTAAGTAAATAGTGGCTTCCATTATCTTTAATATTGGTTACCATTCCACCAGGATTAGATCCATGATCCGGCTCTGTTAATCCGAAGCAGCCCATCAATTCACCAGTAGCAAGCTTAGGCAAGTACTTCTTGCGTTGTTCTTCAGTTCCGTAAGCAAAAATAGGATACATTACCAAAGAACCCTGCACAGAAGCGGTAGACCTGATGCCCGAATCTCCACGTTCTAATTCCTGCATGATGATACCGTAAGCCGTATAATCAAGTCCGGAACCGCCATATTCAACGGGAATAGTAGGACCAAAGGCACCTATTTCTCCCAACCCCTTGATGATTTGTTTAGGGAATTCCGCTTTTTGGGCATAATCTTCAATAATGGGGCTCACTTCTTTCTTAACCCAATCTCTTGCAGTGGCCCGGATCAGTTTATGTTCTTCAGAAAGCAATTCATCAAGTAAATAATAGTCGGGAGCTTCGTAAAGGTCTTTCTTGGCAGATTTATTCATTGTTTCCACTATATTTGGTTATGCAATCAGCTATTGTGCTCAAAGGTAATAATTTCGGACAAGGGCTGGTTATAACGGATAAAAAATTTAATTTCGTCAAATGATTGATACTCAAAACTATATACAGACAGTTGCTTTAAGGGATGTTAAATGTTATGCATTTCATGGTTATTACCCTGAAGAACAGCTTACTGGCATCTATTTTTCGGTTGATGTTGTGGTTACATTTACGCCCAATACAGATACAGAGAATTTGGAGCGTACGGTGAACTACGAAATATTGAACAATATCATATTGGGTGAAATGAAAAACACCCGAAAAATGCTCGAAACGGTAGTGAAAAGTATTTTGGATAGAGTGGTTGATAATTATCCATTTATACATACCGCCGAGGTTGGTATTAAAAAACTAAATCCGCCAATGCCTGGCGAAATTGGACATTCATTTGTACAATTGAGCTATCGCTCTGCAAACTCCTAAACTACGATCCTAATTTTAATAGCTAATAAAAAACACCCGAAACGACAGATGGCATTTAATAAGATTACAACCGACCTATTAGATCAGATAAAAACAATTATTGGCGCTTCAAATGTATTTACCGATGAGGAATCATTAAATACATATAGTCATGATGAGACAGAAGACCTTAGATATTATCCAGAGATTGTAGTTAAGCCAACCGATGCAAATTCAATTTCTGCTTTATTAAAGCTATGTAATAAGTATCACGTTCCTGTTACCCCACGTGGGGGTGGTACCGGACTTAGTGGGGCAGCATTACCCATATATGGAGGGGTGCTATTGTCTATGGAAAAGTTTAAAGCCATAATTGAAATAGATACGGAAAACCTTCAGGCAACTGTTGAGCCGGGCGTTATTACCGAAGACTTTATAAATGCAGTAGGCGAACACGGTCTGCTGTATCCTGTAGATCCATCAAGCAAAGGTTCTTGCTTTATAGGTGGCAATGTTGCCCACGGTTCTGGTGGTCCCAGAGTTGTTAAATATGGAACTATAAGAGAATATATTTTAAATCTTGAGGTTGTTCTGCCTACTGGCGAAATAATATGGACGGGCGCTAATACACTAAAGTATGCATCTGGTTACAATCTTACCCAAATGATGATTGGCTCTGAAGGCACGTTGGCGGTTGTTACTAAAATAGTAACAAAACTTGTTCCCAAGCCTCAGCAAAGTGTTTTAATGCTTGCTTCTTTCGGAGAGAACGAAAAGGCTTGCGCAGCAGTTTCTGCAATATTTAGAGCAGGGATTGTTCCATCAGCATTAGAGTTTATGGAAAGAAAAGGAGTGGAGTGGGTTATTAAATTTGATGACATTAAATTCAATCTAAAAGACGATGTAAACGCCTTCCTTTTAATTGAATTCGATGGCGATGATATGGATGCTATTTTTAAAGATTGCGAAAAGGTAAATCTTGTTCTTGAACAATTTGAGTGCAGCGATGTACTCTTTGCAGATACAGCCCAACAAAAGGAAGATCTATGGCGTATGCGTCGCACTATGGCAGAATCTGTTAAATCTAATTCCGTTTATAAGGAAGAAGATACGGTTGTTCCTAGAGCTGCCTTACCAAAATTGATTAATGGTATAAAAGAAATAGGATCCAGGTATGGATTTGAAAGTGTTTGTTATGGTCATGCAGGCGACGGCAACCTACATATTAACATCATTAAAGCAGGTATGAGTGATGAGGATTGGAAAAACAAACTCAAAGACGGCATCGTCGAGATATTCGAATTAACAAGTGCCCTGGGAGGAACTATATCCGGAGAACACGGCATTGGACTAGTTCAAAAAGAATTTATGCCTATAAAATACAGCGAGATTAATCTTAATCTGATGCGAGGAATAAAAAGTGTATTTGATCCTAATGGCATCCTTAATCCAGGTAAGATATTTTAAGTATAAGAGCAACTCGGTTAATTACTATCAAGTTGCTCAAAGAGCATCATCTTGTTTTTTTCCTCGTCAGGGATCACTACCGAGGTTTTGGCGCGATAGTCAAAGGCTACGCACACCGTTTTTCCTTTACTGCAAACAACTTCCTCACCATTCTGCGTCTTAACCAGTAAGTATTCCAGGTCAAAACTACTCTTACCAATTCTGGAGGTGCGAACGTACATGCTGATTTTATCATCGGGAAAAACCGGAATGATGTATTCCAGTGAGGCGTGGGCAATGACCACACCTGTTTTTTTCCAGTCCCATTGTACAGCCTGTTTCCAGTATTTGGCCCGGGCAATTTCCATGAAGGTAAAGTAGGTTGCGTTGTTTACATGCCCCATCATATCAAAATCAGCAAAGCGTGTTTCTATAGTCGTTTTATACTTAAAACTGTCTATTTGGTTTACTATATCTGCCGTTTTGTCTTGCTTAGTTGTTTTGTTGCGCCAAAATGTCTTTAAAATCATAAAAAATGGGGTTGGTATGGGACTTGATTATACGGTTTATATAAAATTTAAATTAAAAAATAGGAGAACATAAACGATGACACTAGTAAAATTTAACAACAGAACCAGAAACACCGCACCTTACTTTAACAATGTATTTGACTCTTTGTTTAGTGAAGCCATAAATAAAAACTTAACGATTAACAAAGTGCCGGGCGTAAACATTTTAGAAACCGAAACCGAGTATAAAATTGAAATCGCTGCGCCGGGTTTAACTAAAGAAGATTTTCAAATCAACTTAAAAAAAGACACACTTTCTGTTTGGGCCGAGAAAAAAACAAGCGAAACAGAAGAGAAAAAAGATTACACACGCAGAGAGTTTGATTACTTCTCATTTGCCAGATCCTTTGTATTACCTGAAAGCGTAAATGCAGATAACATTACTGCTGAATATGTGAACGGGATTTTAAATATCACGATTGGAAAAGACGAAGTGAAATCTCAAAACAAAGAAATTAAAGTTTCATAATTAGGTTAGAGTTTGGTTTTTTTAGGTAGATAAGGGTGCGCCGGAGGGTGCACCCTTTCTTTTTGCGGTGCGCTTATTACTTAAATATTTTCTTACGGGAATATCATAAACTACCATTATCAGGTATGCTGCCCCGGTAAGTAGAATTAGTCCGGCAACAATTATCCACGTAAGTTGCATGGAGCTTACCTTATGACTGGTGTAGTAATTCCCGAACATCCACAACACGGCATAATGTGTCATGTATAATGGATAAGAAATCTTACCTGAAAAGACACAAAACTTTTTAAGGCCAGGAGCCAATATAGCACCTGCACCCAACGCGATCAGCAATGGGAAATAAAATAGTACGATGAAAGGTTCGGATAACCAATTCCATTTTGAGGATGGCATTAAAAAGGCCAGAAACAATAATATGGCCAGGCTAATAAATCCCAGCTTGTTCTTGATGATCCAGTTGGAACGGTAAATAAGCAATCCTGCTAAAAAAGAATATGATATCCGGGCAGCCCCATCCCAAAAGGTTGGACCGCTCCAACCACCCAATAAATTTCCTGAGCGATAACTGACCAGGCAAATCGCTGCCGCTGCAAGTACGGTTAACAATAGCAGATAGCTGCGTTTAATGTTATAAAGTACAAATGCGTAAACGATATTAGCTATATATTCCCAAAATAAAGACCATGATGGTGCATTGAAGCTGAACAGGTTAAATCCACGATCTTCTATTATAGGCAAGGGGATAAGCAATAACGAACACAAAAACGTAAGGATGATCTTACCAGTATTATACAATTCTGGATGACCTCCAAATGGATCGAACAAAAACGCCAGCAAGCCTAATATCGATCCGGCTATAACTAGCGGGTGCAACCTGATAATCCTTGATTTAAAAAACTCGAGAACTCCCATTTTTCCTATACGATCGTCGTAGGCATACCCTATTACAAATCCAGAAAGGCAGAAGAAGAAATCGACAGCTAAAAAACCGTGCCCAATAAAGTTCTGGCCAGGATCGGTGTAAGCCCACTCCATAAAATGAAATATTACAACAGCCCATGCAGCAATGCCCCTCAATCCGTCGAGAATTTCAAAGTGCTGTTTTGTTTGAAGAATTGTGGTGGTGGTTTTGTTCGTATCCATTTATTATATATCCTGCCAGGCTAAATTTATGCGGCAATAGCCCCTGATTTGTTAGTGCCCCAAGATATTTAAAATTAATAGCCCAGCCAAATTTACAACGAGCCGAACAGAATAATTATGCAACACCTATCTAATGCCCGTGAATTTAGGAGCAGATTCTCTTTTGATAAAGAGCAACAAAATTGCCTGTCCCCTAAACAGGAAAGGCTGCTAAAGAATAACCAAGCTCTCAGGAAGGCCGCTAATGAATAAATAAGTAAGCAGCTTTGCATTTTTACCCGTTTCAATTAGTCTGCACACTAGCTTATGTATCGCCATTAGTTGTTTTTGTGCTCTGATGAGCAGCGTTGAGTTTGCGTCATCTGGCCGGACTGACCGCAAGATCAATTCCAGATATTGGGAAACACTTGCCAACGTAGTTTTAAACTCCTGGCTGGCCAGGTCGGTGAATTCTTGCTCATTTATACTAAGTTCTTTTACTTGCTCAAGTAGCTTCAGCAATTGAAGCTCCGCGTTTTTTTGTTCAGCTATGCCTATAAGCGTGTTAACGGCTCCGCACAGCTGGCCCTGATCGTTAAATAAAAGAACCGGATGCTCAAATACACTTTTTCTGGAACCATCAGGACGTTCAAGGGTGGTTTCGGTCCCGTTAGCCTGTGAACCTTCGCTCAATGCTACTGCCATTGGGCAGCTGTCAAGTGCCATGGGTTCGCCATTAGTATAAAAAACCTTCCGCGATCCACACCAAAGATCCTTGTTTAGCTCAGGTTCCCTTCCCCAAAGCATCGCTGCAGCCTGATTGTAGGAGGTAATGTATCCTGAAGAGTCGCAGGTATATACTGCAACAGGCAGCCGCTCAAAAAGTTCAACTGCAAGCGGGCCTGGCCCGAATATGGTCTTGGATTGTGTGCTCGAAAGCTCCGAGTGCATGGCATTTGTTCTCATAATTAAATTTAACTTTTACAAAACTAATTACCAACTATTCCGGCAATTCGTCACTCGATAATTACAAAAATTACAAAGCGACTCACAGAATTTCTCACAAATATTAAACAATTGCCAGGGTCCCTTTCGGAATTAAGGGGCAACTGTTTCTATTGGCGGAACATCCCCTTCATTTTTATCCTGACCGGGTTCAGTATTTTCGGAATCAGCATCTTCAGTGCCGCTGGCATCAGATTTATCTTTCTCCTGAATATCTTCCGGACTGTCTTTTTGATCAGCTTGAGAGGCGTCCTCAGTACTCGGAGGAATGACTTTTCGGTCATTAGGAGTCCCTTCCTTTTCTGTGTCCGGAGTTACTGTTTCAATTTGTGCCCCTGCGTCTTCAGTTGGTTTGGGATGTATATTATCATGATCTTTGTCTGTACTGCTGCTAAAATTTTCCATTTTTCTTTTTTTTAGTATAAGATTAACAATTGCAGCACTCACATGTTTGGCTTCTTTCAATAAAAGCTTTTGATCAGATGATTAAATGTTTACTATAGGCCTAGGTATTTCGCAGGTAATCCCTGCTTAGTTTAAATTCGTAAATTGCAAGCAGTATGCAAGAGCACACCAAAGAACATTACAATAGACTTGTGCGGCACATCGAACGCCGGATCAGTCTCGACAGCCAGGAGAAGGATTATATTTGCTCGTTCTTTAAGATACGTAAGTTACTTCCCAAACAATACTTGCTTGCACAAGGAGAGCTATGCCGTTATGAGAGCTATGTATCTGAAGGCTTTCTCCGGTCCTTTTATGTAGATAGCAGGGGTGATGAGCACACCTTGCATTTCGCCCTGGAAGACTGGTGGATATCGGATTTGACCAGCTTTTTAAAGCAACAGCCAGCAAGCCGGAATATCATTAGCCTTGAGGGGTCTGTGCTGCTGCAGATAGACCTGGAGGGCCGGGAGAGATTGATGGAGAACGTACCGAAAATGGAACGTTTCTGGCGGATATTAAATGAAAGTTCCAGTATGGCCCAAGATCAGCGTTTGCTGAATTCCATCAGCATGTCGGGCAAAGAAAGGTATCTTGCGTTGTTGGATCTTTATCCACATATCGAACAAAGGCTACCTCAAAAGCATATTGCTTCATTTCTGGGCATCACACCTGTATTTTTGAGCCAGATACGGAAGGAGATTGCTAAAAAATAAAAGAAACGGAGACAACGTCTCCGTTGACTTACATGCTTACTTCCAGATCGCAGCATTATCGGCAACTGCAATTGCTTCTATTTCAATAAGGGCATCTTTGGAAAATAGAGAAGAGACTTCCATAATTGTATCAGCAGGGTATGGCTCGCAGAAGTATCTGCCGCGGAGCTCTACTATCTTTTCAAAATTGGCCATATCACGCAGCAATATGGTTACCTTGACAAGGTTCTTAAAACTTGAGCCACCTGCTTTGAGTACCTTTTCAAGGTTCTCAAAGGTTTTTTTTGCCTGCGCATCAAAGTCGCCCAGACCGATCAGCTTGCCGTCATCATCAATAGCGGTCTGGCCCGAAATAAATAGCAAATCTCCCACACGATGTCCCTGAGCCAAGCGGAAAGGAGCATAGGTGTCAGGTGTAATTTTAATTTGTGAAATTTCCATTTTCTTGTGTTTGTTACTCATCATTCCATTATGTTAATTACCAATAAAGGTAGTTTTGCTTAAACTGTCTTCCATTAAACTATTTTAATAAATGGCATTAAACTATTTTAACATGTAGTGTCAGGTCGCTTTGTTTAAAAGACCTGTTAACTTTCTTTGGTTGAGAAGGTGTGATATGCTTAACTTTATCGAGTATGACACGACAAAAAAACAGACTGATTCTTTTTCTTCCGGCTATAATTTTAATCCTAAATGAATTGGTCCGGACTTTTTTAAGGCCAATCTATGGACGAAAAGAATATGGATTAGTTAGCGAAACATTAGGATGGTTACCTAATTTTCTTGCACCGTTAGCTTTTATGTCAATTGCAATAGTAATAATTATTCTAGTGGAAGGCTCATCTGATAAACTCGTTTCAAAGAAATCCAAACTATTATTGTTATTTGCATTTGCCATCACCGGCTTAACAGGATTTCTTGTACACGAAATAACACAAAAGGGAACCGGCCTTACATTTGATGTCAATGATATTTATGCAACCATAGCAGGAGTGTTTTTTGGGGCCTATTTATTCTATATTATTCTTTTAAATAAGAAACGTAAATCAGCTCCGCGATTACAATAGCTATTATACCTGTTTAATTTTTATTTAGATTGATGAGCAGCGATCTGATATAAATCCCCGCCGGAGTAAGCATTTCCTGTGACCAACCTCCCGATATCGGGGCACCGGGTAAAAGCAGCGCAGTGGTCTCTTTTTTATCGGTCAGGTTCCAATTTGCGGAACTTAGTTTATGCTGTTCCATCCAATTCACCCACTTGTCACTTTTTTGTACATCAAACACTCCATTTCCATTCGCTTCTCCAACACCCCATTCCGTTACCATAATTGGTAGCTCAAGACCAAGTGCTAAATTTGCTTTGTTCATAAGTTTATCCTGATGATCAGGATCGGATGCATAGAAATGAAATGAATAAGCAATATTCTTGAAGCCTTTTATGGGATCTTTGGCTGCGATATCAATGTCCTGATCCCAGTTAGGGCTACCTATCACAATAATGTTTTCTTTGTCATTTTTACGTATTTCAGCTATAACTTCTAATGCATAGTCCTTCACCACTTTCCACTCTACACGCTCAGGCTCATTCCATATTTCGTATATAATATTAGGAACCCCTGAATATTTTGCCGACATCTTTTTAAAAAAGGATTTTGCTTCGTTTATGTTCACGTTGGCATGATGATCGTGCCAATCTATTAAAACATATATACCTTCTTTGATCGCCGCATCAACAACTGCTGTAATGAGTCTTTCTTGTCCATCAGGATCTTTCAAATACCCACTATCTGGTTCAACAGCCATAGCAACACGCAATAAGCTGATCTTGAAATCTTTCTTTAGCCAGGTTACAACTTCCGGGTTATAATATTTTCTTCCTCCCCATGCGCTCCACGATAAACTTATTCCTCTCAATTGAGGTGGTTTGTTATGGCTATTCAAAATTTTACCATCTCGAACTTTTAAAGCGCCATGTAAATTCACTGCATTAGCGGACTGTGCCTTGCAAAATGTTACTGACCAAAATAAAAGCATCACTATTCCTGAAATTTTGATCGTACAATGTTTATTTGCTGCCATATAGGTATTTTATGAAGTCACAAGTTAGCCATTTACCGGGATCCTTTTGATAAAAAAATGGTTATGGAATGTTAACAGCAGTAAACTATTTGGTAGAGTTATTGCACTATATAATTAAATCTAAATTTTCATTATGCTATTATCCATAGATTGGTCCGGATTCCTCATTGGCAAAGAGAACTGGGAGTTCATGATTGAAATATCCATCCGAACACTTGTGATGTATTTTATCATCCTTTTTGGTTTGAGATTATTGGGAAAACGTGGTGTACGACAGCTTTCAGTTTTTGAACTGGTAGTAATTATAAGTTTGGGCTCTGCTGCCGGTGATCCGATGTTTTACAAGGAGATTGGCTTATTAGTTCCGGTAATCATTTTTGCTGTAATTGTTGGTGCCTACAGACTGACCACCTATTTAATGGCAAAAAGTAAAAAACTCGATGACCTTATAGAAGGAAAGTGTGTTCACTTAATTAAAAATGGGGAGTTCTCAATTGAAGAATTCGGTAAGGAAGGACTTGCTTACGACGAGTTTTTTTCAGAATTAAGGCAGCAAAGCATTTCTCACTTGGGCCAAGTTGAGACAGCGATATTGGAAACCTCGGGCAATATTAGCATCTATTATTATCCGGACGAAGAGGTAAAGTATGGTCTACCAATACTACCTGTGTTATTTGAACTAAGTACGGTTAAGATCCAAAAGGCAGGAAAGTATGCCTGCTCATACTGCGGTAACGTAGAAGAACTTCCCGTGACTTCAACGCATAAATGTAAAAAATGCCAACGCAAACAATGGGTGAAAGCCATTAACAGCCGAAGGATAAAATAAGAGATATGGAACCGAAAGATAAAAAAGACTGGCGTTTCAGCCTCCATGAGATCATTTATGAATCCAATACGCGGGCAGGCAAGGCTTTTGACGTCGGATTGTTAATAGCAATTTTTACCAGTATCATAGTGGTTATGCTCGATAGCGTTGAACACATTCACCGACAGTATGGAACACTATTTAATCGCATAGAATGGGTATTTTGTGCCTTGTTTACCATTGAATACATTTTACGTCTTGTCAGTATCAGACGACCTGTTAAATACGTATTCAGCCTGTTGGGTATCATAGATTTGATCGCGCTTTTACCCTCGTATTTAAGTATTTTCTTTATTGGCGCCCAATCCTTATTGGTGTTCAGGGCCTTACGACTCCTGAGAGTATTCAGAATATTTAAGCTCGGGCATTTTTTAACAGAAATTAATTTTCTTACTCAGGCGCTCAAGGATAGCATTCGGAAAATCAGCATCTTTTTATTGACTGTACTTACCCTCACCATAATCCTGGGATCAATCATGTATCTTGTTGAAAAACGAGAAAACGGGTTTTCAAATATTCCTGAAAGCATCTATTGGGCGATAGTTACAATTACTACAGTAGGATATGGCGATATTTCACCTGTTACTCCAATGGGGAAATTCGTTGCTTCTATAGTCATGCTTACTGGTTACGCGATAATTGCAGTGCCTACAGGTATCATCACCCATGACCTGGCTCTGGCAGCACGAAAGAAAAAGCATAAATATGAATCATGCCCAAACTGCAGTAAAGAGAGGCATGATAGTGATGCGCTATTCTGTAAGTATTGCGGCTCCTCTTTATATAAATAGCTTTGCTTATACCTGCAAATATGCGGTGGGAACCAGAAAGGTATAATGATTGTGGTTTTAGGTTAAACTAGTTTCAAACCTAAAGAGAACGCAGCAGCACTGATAATCAAATAGCAGTTTTATGGTATTTTGATGTAATTTCAATGGCCGCAGGCCTTCTTAAATAAACCTTTATAACTATATTAGGGCAAGACAGTTTATAAATTTTCATTTTATATATCATTTCCAATCTATGCGTTCTGCGATCTCTTCTTCAATAATTTGTTTAACGCTCTTAATGAATTTGTTATACGGATGTCGATTATCCAACAAAAACATTTCAGGAAAACATTTTATGACTCTTTTTGATGGCAGAACTTTTAATGGCTGGGAAGGCGACACCATTAAAACCTGGCAGATTAAGGACGGTGTAATAACTGGCGGATCTTTATCTCAGGAAGTTCCCGAAAACGATTTCCTGGTAACTTCAAACATTTATAGCGATTTTAAATTACGTCTGAAATTTAAGTTAACGGGTAACCAGGGATTTGTAAATGCAGGCGTGCAATTCAGGAGTCAAAGATTAACTAATCCACCTAATGAAATGAAAGGTTACCAGGGTGATATCGGTCCTGGTTATTGGGCAAGCCTGTATGATGAATCCCGTAGAAATATAACCTTAGCTATGCCAGATTCTACACTGATTGCAAAAACCCTTAAACCAGACGACTGGAATGATTTTGAGATTCTTGCCGAAGGCAACCGGATCCGTATTTTTTTGAATGGCCATCAGACGATAGATTACAAAGAAACAGACCCTAATATTCCACAATCCGGTTATATAGGGCTTCAAATCCATGGTGGTGGTAAAGCGATTGTCTGTTATAAAGATATCATGATTGAAAAGTTACGCTAAAGTAATCTTGATGTATTGGAAGAAGGGACTTTATGCTTATCTTATTAATATGAAAAATCCAGACAAGATCAGGGAACGTATATTTAACCTAATCATTTACCTAAAAGAGAATCTATGAGCTATGAAATATTATTTATTCAGGGTGCCGGGAATGTATCTACATCGCAGGAGCAAGTAATTATAGATGCGCTGAGGAATAATCTTGGCGATAAATTTACAATTACATATCCACCAATGCCGGATACTGAACATCCTGCCTTCCTGGATTGGGAAGCAGTTTTAGAAACCAGTCTCAATAGTTTGTCAGGTAAGGTTATTCTCCTTGGTCATTCCTTAGGAGGCTCCATTATATTGAAATATTTTACCAGACAGCCTGTGCCAGACAAAGTAATAGGAATGATCCTATTTGGCGTTCCTTATTGGAAGGATCAGAATTGGGATATCTCTGAATATGCAATAGAAGATGATCTGCTAAGTAAGCTCAGCACACTGGATAATATTTATTTTTATCACTCAGTAGACGATGAAGTGATCCCTAATCACCAATTTAAATCCTACCGAAAGTTAATTCCCAGAGGGCATTGGAGAGTATTGTCTGGTGTGGATCATTCGTATCATGGTGCAATCCCAGATATGATTAACGATATACAGGATTTGGCCGACGATACCAAAGAGAAATGATTAAGAAGCCTGCACAAATGAATGCGCAGGCCGAATACCAGTATTAAAACAATTAATTAATGACCTAGGTATAGCCCAGTATTTTAAGTACCTGTTTACTATTTTGCTCTTCTCCGAAAACTTCGAAGTTGAATGTTTCATCTCTGTTTCTACGTATAATAACATGTTTAGGACTAGGCAATAAACAGTGATGGATACCACCATAACCACTTAGCACTTCCTGGTAAGCTCCGGTATTAAAGAAACCCAGATATTGTACTTTACGTGTTTTAGGCATAAATACGCTATTCATGTGCGCTTCCTGGTTGTAGTAATCCTGTCCGTCGCAGGTAATCCCGCCTAAATTTACCCTTTCATATTCTGCATCCCAGTTGTTTACCGGAAGTAAAATATATTTTTGATTTAATGCCCAAACATCAGGAAGATTTGTAATAAATGAACCATCAAGCATTAGCCACTTTTCCCTGTCGTTTTGCTGCTTACGACCTAATACTTTGTACAAAATACCCGAAGCCTCTGCAACAGTGTACTTTCCAAATTCGGTAATAATGTCTGGTTCAACAACATCATGCTCAGCACAAATCTCTTTAATCCTTTTTACGATCTCATTTACCATGTATTCGTAATCGAAATCGAATACCAATGAATCTTTAAATGGCATACCACCACCAATATCTAAAGTATCCAGTTCCGGATTAATCTTTTTGAACTTACAGTAAAGGGTAACGTATTTTTCTAATTCATTCCAATAATAAGGAGAGTCGGTAATACCCGAATTGATAAAGAAGTGTAACAGTTTTACTCTGAAATTTGGATTAGCAGAGATTTTGTTGTTGTAAAACTCGATTACATCTTCTAGCCGAACGCCTAATCTTGAAGTATAGAATTGCGAATCGGGTTGTTCCTCAGCTGCAATCCGGATACCAAGATTACATGGCGTATCCAATTCAACCTCATCATCAAAAAGATTAAATTCTTCTTTATTATCTAAAACCGGGATGATGTTTTTATATCCATCATGCAACATATCGATAATATATTGCTTGTATTGATACGTTTTAAAACCGTTACATATTACGGTTATGTCTTTTGTTAAAGCGCCTTTTTTCTCTAATGCCTCAATCATTGGCATATCAAAAGCAGATGAAGTTTCTAAGTGAATGCCATTTTTAAGTGCCTCTTCTACAATGTGACGGAAGTGAGAACTTTTAGTGCAATAACAATACTTATAATCTCCGCGATAGTTGTTCTTGATGATAGCCGTCTGGAACAACAACTTGGCTTGCTGGATCTTTTTACTAATCAAAGGGAGGTAAGTAAAACGTAATGGCGTACCATAGGTTTCAATCATTTCCATTAGATTTAGATCTTGAAAATATAATTCGTCGTCTATAACGCTGAAACCTTCCTGAGGAAAACCAACACTTAGATCAAGAAATTCGGAGTAACTCTGCATTTTTTATATTTTTGAACTATTATTTATAGGGTTTGGCAAATTAAAATGAGTTAATTTTGTTGCCAAAGATAAACACTTTATAAAATACACCCGTATTTTTTTTATGACTAAGACTTTAAAAATTATTGAAGTAAAATCAGAGATCGGCGCCGGTACACGTGGAGCGAGTTTGGGAGTAGATGCAATCAAGATTGCAGCGCTGGACTTTGGCAGTCGTTTCTTTAAAAAACATAAAACTGTGGAGGTTCCAAATGAGAACCATTTACTGCTTGAAACCACCGGCAGTCCGTTTGCCAAGCGTATCTCTGGTATTTTGACTATGGTAGAGCGGGTAAGCGATGAGGTAAATGCCACACTAAATAAAAATGAGTTTCCAATAGTACTTGCCGGTGATCATAGCACAGCAGCAGGTACTATTGCGGGTATTAAAGCTGCTTTTCCAAAGTCTAAGTTAGGTGTAATTTGGATTGATGCACATGCTGATATCCATTCGCCATACACTACGCCGTCTGGAAACATGCACGGAATGCCACTTGCCATGGCCCTTGATGAAGACAATACGGAGTCGAAAGTTAACAAGCTCGATCAGGAAACCATTAATTACTGGTATCAGCTTAAGAATGTAGGCAATATTGCTCCAAAAATTAATTATCGTGACTTGGTATTGATTTCTGCAAGGGATATGGAGAAACCTGAGGAATACCTGCTTAAAAAAAATAAAGTCAAAATATTTACTACAGCCGAGTTAAGAAAAAGAGGAGTAGAGCGAACTGTTATTGAAACACTTAAGTATCTGGATCATTGCAACATGATCTATGTTTCCTTTGATGTAGATTCACTTGATCCTACGGCATCAAGAGGAACAGGAACTCCTGTTGCCCAGGGTTTAACAGAGCGTGAAGCTGGTAATTTAATGTCGAGGCTAATTACTAATCAAAAGGTTTGTTGCTTCGAGATTGTAGAGGTAAATCCGACATTGGATAAGGAAAATCAAATGGCAGAACATGCTTTTGAGATTTTAATTAAAGCCACCAATGCTTTTAGAAACGAATAAAAACGCTCCAAAATAAAATAAGAACATGAATATTGAACAACATATAGTAACTGCCACTATAGCAGCAGTAAAGCAATTATACGATCAGGACATTCCTGAAAACCAGATTAACCTGCAAGACACTAGAAGCGAGTTTGAAGGACAAATAACAATAGTGGTGTTCCCTGTAGTTAGGTTTTCTAAAAAATCACCTGAGACAACGGCGAATGAACTAGGTGAATATCTAGTAGCTAGCGTACAGGATGTTACGGCTTTTAATGTAATTAAAGGTTTCTTGAATTTAACCATTGCCGATTCCTACTGGTTAAACTTATTCAATAAGGAACTGCTAAGCCCTCAGTTCGGATCTATAAAACCTAATGGTCAAAAGGTAATGGTAGAATATTCTTCGCCAAATACCAATAAACCATTACACCTAGGTCACGTAAGAAATAACCTGTTAGGTTACTCTGTAGCTGAGCTACTTAAAGCTGATGGTTATGAGGTAATTAAAGTAAACCTGGTGAACGATAGAGGTATCCACATCTGTAAATCTATGCTCGCCTGGCAAAGATGGGGGAACGGCGAAACTCCTGAAAGCTCTTTCCTAAAAGGAGATCACCTTGTGGGTAAATATTATGTGATTTTTGACAAGGAGTATAAGAAAGAAATTGATAGGTTAAAGACTGAAGGACAAACTGAAGAGGAAGCAAAAAAGAATTCCCCACTAATTATTGAGGCTCAAAAAATGCTTCAGGACTGGGAAGCTGGCGATTCAGAGGTTATTGATCTTTGGAAAAAGATGAATGGCTGGGTTTATGAAGGCTTTGACGTAACCTACAAGAATCTGGGAGTAGATTTTGATAAATACTATTACGAAAGTAATACTTATTTATTAGGCAAGGACACTGTTGATGAGGGACTTGAAAATGGTGTTTTCTTTAAAAAACCTGATGGTTCTGTATGGATTGATTTAACTGCTGATGGTTTAGACCAGAAGTTGGTTTTACGTGCTGATGGAACTTCCGTTTATATAACCCAGGATTTGGGCACAGCTCAAATGAAGTATGATGATTTTAAAATGGATCAGTCAATTTATGTAGTTGGTAATGAACAGGACTATCATTTCAAGGTGTTGTTTTTAATACTTGAAAAATTAGGAAAATCATGGGCTAAAGGCTTACATCACTTATCGTATGGGATGGTCGATTTACCTAGTGGTAAAATGAAATCCAGAGAAGGAACTGTGGTCGACGCTGACGATCTGATTGCTGAAATGGTGGCTACAGCCAAGCAAAAGACTGAAGTATTGGGTAAAGTGAATAATTTTTCTGAGGAAGAAAAAGAAGCTTTATATAACCAAATAGGATTAGGCGCATTGAAGTATTTTCTTTTAAAGGTGGAGCCTAAAAAACGCTTGTTGTTTGATCCATCTGAATCTATTGATTTTCAAGGGAACACGGGGCCGTTTATTCAATACACTCATGCACGTATAAAATCGTTACTGAACAAGGGAGGTTATTCTACAGAAGTTAATGCTCCTGAAGTTGCGATTACTGCTACAGAATTGGAGATGATTATGTTATTATCTAAATACCCATCGGAAATCTCAGCAGCCGCAAAGGCTTATAGTCCGGCTACTTTAGCGAACTATCTTTATGAAGTTGCCAAGATGTTCAATAAGTTCTACCATGAAGTTCCGCCAATTGTAAAAGAGGAAGATAGCGCTGTTAAACAACACCGCCTGAATTTAAGTTCTGTTACTGCCAGCATTCTTAAAACAGGAATGAATATACTTGGCATAACCGTACCAGAAAGAATGTAAAGATTTGTTTTAACATAACACGCTCATTACTAAATCAGTATTGAGCGTGTTATGTTAAAAATTGGCTACAAAGCTGTCTATATAGCCCGCACGTTTGATCATCCAGGCTCTCATCTTCTGGTAGTCTGTGGTAAAGTCTCCACTGCCAGTTCCCCATTTGGCAAAATCTCGCTTCTTAGAAGCCTCAATGGTAGTTGCATATTTATTTAGATAGGTCATCAGTTCTGGCATTTTTACTGACTTAAAGGCAATCCATTTTTGCTTAAACAGTATTTTTACCTTCGGATCGCTTAGCAGTCGCTTAAAAAACACGGTGCCAACCGAAGAAGAGTTCCATAAAAGTGCATTATCGTATTTCTCAAAGTGTGTACCTGTGCCTTCAAATCCAAAGGCCCAGTCAAAGTCCCATAAAGGTCCGAAGCTGTACTTTCCACCTTTCGGTTTGTATATATAAAGGCTTTTTGGATGGTTGAGCTCTTCATTATCTGTCAAGTTACAGACGATAAACAAATTGACAAGTGAATTGATATCTAAGTAGTCGGTATAATTATTACCTGGAAATGTTGAAGAAGCGATTGCATTCTCCATGACTTGAAATTCATTTTTTAGCACTGAAACTCCGCTCTCTGAACTGAGCTCAGGATATTTGACCATTACCGGCAGGTTATAATTGGTTGATTTGAATTTCCATGGCTCATCATAATAGGTATCTAGCTCTAATAGGGTGCCACCATCTTCAATATTTACCCGGTTTTTTCCAACGGCTACCTGCTCTGTAAATGCATAACTTCCCATATACGTATTGTTTATGGTCAGCTCTACGGGAATAATATTATTGGTGTAAGGCATCTCTAGTAGCTGTCCCGTTTTCATTGCCACTGCATTGAACATCAAGGTCGGATCCAAGTAGTTTGCCAGAAGTACCCAATCTTTTTCTTCAGCCAAACCTAGCAATGCGGCTTTCTTATCCAGCTTTAAACGATATGGTTTTTTCGGAAATCCCCATGTAGAATTCCCCCGACCTTTTATTTTGGTGGGTCCTGAATAGTCCTCAAATCCACCAAGACCTTCAATTTTTATTGTTGCTTGCAAATAGTCGTCTTTGGATACAATCGGAGCATTACCAAAAGTTTCAATGTAAATATGGGGAACGGAGGCTTCCCAGTCTACTGTGATCAGGTATTCCGCGTTTGTGCCGTACTTAGAGGTCAAGGTATATTTTACCGGCTGACTGAAGTCGACAATTGTTTTACCACTTTCCTGCTTTACGCCATCTATACTTACTAGAATAGCCTCAGTCGAAAATGTGGCGATTAGTTTCCTTTTTTGATACTTTAAACTGGCACTAACCTTACTACTGACTATATTAAAGTTAACGTCACTGGAAAGATCTGGATTGTTTGCCTTTAAAAACGAAAAAGTCTTGAGTATAAGACCGATATCATCGACTTCCTTAATAGTCACTGAATAGGTCTTCTCAGAGCCATCTTCTGCGGTAACCAAGTATTTTACAGGTTTTGAGAAGTCCTGTACTGAAATATTTGACTGCTGTGCCTTCCCGTTTACGCTTACACTTTTTCCCGTGGTCGTAAATGTTGCCTTAAGGCTGCTTATATTCAAGCCCTTTGTAACAGTAAGTACAATGCTGTTCTCGCTTATTTCACTGCCAATATCTATTTTAATGGCACCAGGGTTATAGATTACTTCAATTTTAAATGTCGTTATTTCCTTAGCGGCGCTAAGCGGAATATCCTTTTTTTTACAACCTGCTGCAATACCCAGCACAAGAAAAAGCAACACTACTTTTTTGGTTAAGTGGTTCATTTGTTTATCCCTATCAATAAAAATATTACACAATAATACTTTTATTTTTCTGTTCCTGCTTTAACCGTTATCGTTTTCTTTTTCCTGAAGCTGGCGAAACTCATCGGACTCTTGGCCGGACGTTCATCTCCCAATAATACACCCCATTGTTTAAACATCACAGTCCGGTCGAAAATGACCTTCAATACTGCAATAACCGGAAGAGAAAGAAACATCCCCGATACGCCGGCAATGCTTCCACCAATGATTACACCTAAGATAGCAAACAAAGCATTTATCTTCACTTTTGACCCTACAATTCTAGGCATCAGTATATTGTTGTCCAAAAACTGAACTACTGCAATCACAATCAGTACAGTAAGCACCGGCCACAGTTCGGTAGACGATGTAAGCGTTAACAGAACACCAATAATATTACCTACCAACGCGCCAACATAAGGGATTAAATTCAGGATGGCAAAGATCACCCCGATAAGCAATGCATGCTTAATTCCCACGAAAAACAGAATGCCACCCAATAAGATCGTCATATAGCTGACCTGGATTAACAGGCCCACCAGGTAACTTTTGATGATTACTTCTGTCTCAAAAATAGCCTCTTTTACCTTTGGATGGTGTTCTGGCTTAAACCACATAAATATAAAACGAAGTAAAATATCTTTGTAGAACAGCATCAAGTAAATATAAATAGGTAACAGGCCAACAAAAACGAATACAGAGCTTAAAGTAACTGCAGCCCCGCTTGCCGCCTTACCGGCCATCCCCAAAAGATCGTCACTTTTTTCGGTAATAAACTTAAGCTGCTCTGTTGTAGAGATATGACTAATGTTACTTATCCAATTACTTAAAGACTTCAGGTGTATGTTTACATTGTTCTTGATCTGCGGAAAATCATCTACTAGAATACCTATCTGGGAAGAGAAAAACCATACAATAAGACCGATCAGGATCACCAGCAATAAAATAGGGAGAATAATGGCAACCGCTTCAGGAAGTTTTCTTCTAATAAGAAAACGATAAATTGGCAGCACGACAATGCTGATGAAAAAAGCCATAATTACCGGCATAATAATGTTGTTGCCGACTACTAAGATCGCTACTAATAAAACCAGACCCAATAATTCGATTGATCGTTTTACGGTAAGAGGCATGTCTGTCATAGGTAAAGTATTTAGATTTTTCAATGAGTAACACTGAAAGGTATGAAATGTTTGGCTAGTTTTGCAAATCTATACATACACAGAACAAATGATCACAAACGAAACCATAGTTGCTTTATCTACACCGCCAGGAGTGGGCGCAATAGGTGTTATACGTCTTTCAGGCAAAGATTCAATAGCTATTACAAACTCGGTTTTTAGTGGTAAAAATTTGCTGGATCAGGAATCTCACACCATACACTTTGGTTTAATTAAAGATGGAAATGCAGTTATAGATGAGGTTCTAGTGAGTTTATTTGTTGCTCCAAAATCATATACAAAGGAAAACGTTGTCGAAATATCTTGTCATGGTTCTAATTATATCATTCAGCAGATTATCACGCTTTTGATAAAGAAAGGTGCCAGTGCGGCAAAACCTGGTGAATTTACTTTAAGGGCATTTTTAAATGGAGGACTGGATTTATCTCAGGCTGAAGCTGTTGCTGATTTAATTTCTTCAGATTCAGCTGCTGCTCATCAGGTAGCTATGAATCAGCTAAGAGGTGGTTTTAGTACTGAACTTAATGTATTGCGCGAACAATTGATTCACTTTGCTTCTATGATTGAACTCGAGCTTGATTTTGCTGAGGAAGACGTTGAGTTTGCTAATAGAGATCAATTGCAGGAACTGATTGCCAAAATTACTATTGTATTAAATAAACTAATCCGCTCTTTTGAGCTTGGGAATGTTATAAAGCAGGGAATTAACACAGTAATAGCGGGCAGGCCAAATGCAGGTAAATCGACCCTACTAAATGCACTTTTAAATGAAGACAGAGCAATTGTTAGTGAGATAGCCGGAACAACTCGTGACACTATTGAGGAGCTTTTAAATATCAACGGCATCAACTTTAGATTGATCGATACTGCTGGTATCCGTGAAGCCACTGATACTATTGAGGCTATTGGGGTTGAAAAAACCATGCAAAAGATTAGTCAGTCGGCATTGTTAGTATATTTGTTTGATGTGGTTAATACCTCGGCCACCGAAATTCATGATGATATTGCCCGCTTACATAAACCTGGCATACCTTTTTTAGCTGTTGCTAATAAAATGGATCTTTCTTATAGCGACCGCTTAAAGGAGCTTAATCTTCCTTCAGATATCCAGTTTATTGCCATCTCGGCTAAAGAGAATCAACAGATTGAGGAACTGAAACAATTACTTTATGATACTGCAGTAGGAGATAAGCTCTCAGATAACCATACCATGGTCACCAATATCAGGCACGTAGAGGCATTACAAAAAACTCAGGCAGCGTTAAATAGTGTAGCTAATGGTTTGGATAATCCAGTTACTTCTGACTTTTTAGCAATGGATATTAAACAAGCATTACATTATTTAGGAGAGATAACCGGTCAGGTTACTACCGATGATTTGCTTGAGAACATATTCAGTAAGTTTTGTATCGGCAAATAATCGGTGATAATTACTGCATAATTACGCTAAGTAATGACAAGTATATGGCTTATTGTTAATAAGTTATGTGAATTTCTTTTGTCCATATTTTTGGAAATATCGCTTTGTTTTTCTGACTTTTGTAGCGCATTTGTAGCTTTTTTCTCCTAAGAATCAGGTGTAAAAATCATCTGGTAGATTATGGCGACTAACGACATCTAATGATACTTAATAACACTTATCGACGCTTAATGACACTTAAAAAAGCGAGATAACTACAGGTGTTTTTCGGTGGAATTTGATCAAAAAGTAACGGTGCTTTAGACTTAAAGCAACAAAAGGATGAGTTCGAATATTAAGGTAAAGAGAATTTGTGAATTCTGTGGAAATGCTTTCATTGCAAAGACTACGGTGACTAGATTTTGCAGCCATATATGTAACAGCAGATACGGAAAACGAAAGGCCAGAGAATTGAAAATAGAGGCTTCTGAAAAGCAAGTTGTGGAGACTATAGCCGCGACCACAGCGAGTACAGTAGCGGCAGAATTTTTAACCGTTAAGGAGGCTGCCAGACTATTGAATACTTCTGTCAGAAGTATTTATAATATCATTCAAAGTGGTAGAATAAAAGCCATTAGGTTCACACCTCGAAAGACACTAATAAAACGAGTTGATCTTGATCAGATGCTTGTGCTCCCTGAATTCGAGGTGCCTGTGCTGAAGGTACGTAAAAAGAATCCACATCCGAAGTTCTGCTATTCCATGTCGGAGGCTCAAGAGGCGCTTAATTTTTCTGAGAGAGCGTTGTGGGAATTGCTAAAGCGGAATAATATCCCTAAATATCGAGATGGTAAGTACACTTACGTTTTAAAGTCTGATCTAAATAAATTTTCTAACCAAAAAGATTAAGTTATGGCTAAGGTAAAAATGAGAATGAGAAGTATTACCAACAGCAGGAAGAGCATTGTGCTGGATTATTCACCACCCCTTAAAAATCCTGCTACAGGTAAATTGCATCGGTTTGAAACCCTTAAATTGTATATTTATGATGAACCTGCCGATCAATGGGAACGCCTGCACAATAAGGAAACGATGACGCTAGCCCGTACGATTTGTGCGCAGCGACAATTGGATATACAAAATCGTAGATTTGGCTTTCTATCCGATGCCATAAGGAATTCAAGTTTTATTGATTTCTTCAAGATGGAAACCCGTAAAAAGCAACAATCGCTTTCAGATGACTGGGCTATGGGTTTGCGATATTTTATAGCTTTTGCAGGTCATGATCTCAAGTTCCCCGAGCTTAACGATCACTTATGTGAAGATTATAAAAATTACTTGCTGAGCGGACCTGGAATCAGTAGAACCGGAAGGCCCATCAAGAAAAATACTGCGGTATGTTATTATGCGAAGTTAAGACATGTTTTAAAGATCGCTTATAAAAAGGGAATTATACCACAGGATTTGCATGCGATCGTAAAACCCATTACACCTAAAGAAACGCATAGGGAGCGGCTTACGCTAAATGAATTCCAGCATTTAGCCGAAACACCAGCCGATTCTGATTTGATGAAAAGAGCAGCACTTTTTTCTGGACTAACCGGATTGAGATTTTCTGATGTAGCAACATTGAAGTGGTCAGAATTACGCGGAACTACCGGAAAATATGAACTTCAGTTCTCTCAGGAAAAAACAGAAGCTGCAGAGGTGATGCCAATCTCCGATCAGGCAGTATTTTTTATGGGGAATCCAAATACGGAGAATAATATTGTTTTTCAGGGATTAAGGTATTCTAGGCTAAAGACTTTCTTTACTCATTGGATTGCTGCAGCAGGTATCAATAAGAATATTACTTTCCATAGTTTTCGACATACTTTCGCTACGTTGCAATTGGAACTGGGGACGGATATTTATACGGTTTCTAAAATGCTAGGCCATAAGGCTTTTAAGAATACGGAGATTTATGCTAAAATTGTGGACAAGACAAAACGTAAAGCCGCAGACAAGGTGATGCTGAAAATGCCGGAAGATGTGGTGAGTACTGAATTAGAGGAAAGTTTGCCTGAAAAATCATTCAAGTTCATTGTGCATCGTAATGAATAGAGGTTATCTAGACATTGATAAATAGTTCGACGAGAAATCGCATAGAGGACAATAAAACCAGATTTCCGACGCCATAACACCATTATGAATCTACAAATGCGCATCACTTTTGATGAAAAAGACTATACCTACGTTGTTTTAACCAAAGGAATAACAAGAGAAACAAATGCAATCCAGAATAGCCTGAATAATACGGAGTATCAGCTTATTTGCAACTCAAAGGGGGGTTGGGATGTTGATGAAGCGACTGTTACCGATCAGAATGGACTACTTAAAACTATTGGAAGAAACATCAAACTCAAGTACCGGTTGTAATTGTTCTGAGAGTTAATTGTCAAATAAAGTTTTTATGCTTATTGAGCATTTTCATACGCTCTTCGCCCTCTTTTCTAATTTCCATAACTGTTTTCTTTTTTGAAGCAATTATCCACTTCTTCAGATCAGACTTATTGAAGTATAACCTTTTGCCTGGTTTGCTTACTGGGATCTCTTGTCTGCTCACTTTTGTATATAACGCGGCTACTGTTACCTTTAGAAATTCAGCTGCTTCCTGGATAGTCAAAAGTTCGTTCTCCTGCGGGTCTTTCGGCTGTAACTCCTGTAGCATTTCCTCAATATGCTCCACTTTTTCGAACAGTCTTCTTACTACTTCGGGAAGTTTGTCAAAACTAAATGGCTCCATATACAACAGATTAGTTATTAACCACAGTGTGAGTAATATAAACCATAGGCAGGCCTGTGCGGGATTTTGCTATTGTATATCGAGCGTATGTTGGTGAAAAAGATAATGAATATGCTATGGTCATGATAAATCTATTGAGGATTACAATATTGCATAATTTCAATAGTCCACTTTCAGTAAATGAGAGTACTGGTGATAGAAAAGGTGTTTTTTTCAAAACGCGGCAGCTTCAGGTCTGATGTTTCAATCGATTGACGTAGATACTTCAGAATGCAAAAACTTGTTTAAAAATTACTTCTATCTTTAGAGAAAATTGTTATTCACTATTGACGCTTATGATTTCATATTTAACGCAATCCTTTAGAAAATTTAAGCAAGACAGTTTATCCAAATTATTCTATGATGTAGCTAAATATTTGCTCCTTGGCCTATTAGTATTTGCGGGAACTAAATTATTACCGGTAGATACAAGTTTAGGCAAGGTTATCTCCACCCAATTTTCAATCTCACTATATTCTTTCATACTGATACTGTTATTTGTAGTAATAATAAGTGTCATTCTATTAAAAGTCATTTTTGACACGAAATATCGAGCACTTCAAAAAGATAATTTTACAGATGAACTCACAGGACTAAAAAACCATAAAGCTTTAAAAAATTACCTAAATAATAAATTACTGGAGCCAAGGCAGAGTGTAAAAACTTTATCTTTAATTTTGATCGATATCGATAATTTCAAAATATTTAACGACTCTGAAGGATACAACACCTCAGATAAGATATTAGCAAAGGTCGGCGAGTTGTTGGGCAATGATAAAAGAATCACTGATGAGGTATTCAGACAGTTTTTACGTGGAGATGAATTTTTGATAGTTACTGAAGATACTAACTTAACTGAAGCATTTCATGCTTCAGAACGTAAAAGAAAGCTTATAGAAAACACAACGTTCATGGTTGATGATAAATCCTTTAGGCTTACAGTTTCTTGCGGCGTCACTGAATTTAAGAAGGATACAGATACTTATGAATCTATTACGGATCGGGTTAATTCTGCTCTGCTGATCGCAAAAAAACAATCGGGTAAAAATTGTTCTAAAACAATAGTATAATATGGCTGAGATTTCCATAAAGATCCTAATTTGGTTGGACCGGTTGAAATAACAATGTCCACCACTGGTAGTCTTTCCATCTTTTATATTTAGGTACTACCCAAATCTACCGAAACCCGACCATCTGACTTTTTCACTTTTGTTCCCAATTAAAATGAAAAGTCATGGAAAACAACACAAAAGTACTCCAGTTTAACGCCGCATTGGATGCAGGTCTTGAACCAAGAAATTACACATACAAAAAGGATGAAGTGCCATTAGGCAATTACGATGCCCGCCTGGATTTTATGATCTGGTCTAAAAATGGGAATGCCATCAATTGCTTTTTTACCGTATTTCCGTCCGGGCAATTGATCAGCCTTTCCATATATAAAAATACCGATGGTGATTTCCTCCTGGGAAACTTAGCCGTAGACAGACTTGACTTTGGTAGTGTCTTTCATCTGAACGTGGAGCAGAATTTTAAAGGTTATCCGCGACTGCTCAGCCTGGAACCACAGGACATGTCCAGGCCCACCTAAAAACCTCCATTCTTCATAAAGGGTCACTGTCCTGTATTTCTATTTGAAGTCCTTTTCCCTACAGAAAAGGAGCAAGCGGAAGTTGGGCAGGGCCCTACTTTTCCCCCTCATTGCGCTGCAATCGGGGGTAGAAGTATACTCCGGGTATACTTTAGGCCACTGGCCATATCCTAAACGCATAAAATAGTATACCCTCCGGTATACTCCAACCTGATATGTCATGAATGAAGACAACAACAAGACCATAAGGTTTTCAAAGACCACAGACCAGAAGCTCGAAAAACTCAGTCAGAAATTTGGCCGGAATAAGCTGCTGTTGTTTAATCAGATGGTAGATTATTTCTACAAAACCAGCAAAGATCCTTCAGACATCAGCGACGAACTACTGAAAAAGATGCTGGCTAAAAGCCACGATACCTATACCAGTTTCATCAAAGCACAGGAGAAAATCCTGCTCATACCGATGAGGCAGGATGTCAGCCGAATGATCAGCAACCAGGAACAGATAGTGAAATACTTCAATGAGCAGGTGTTAAAAGCCAATAAGGAATTGTTGCAGAGTCAGCAGGGGATCGTCAGGCATTTTACCGAAACCGCCCAGTTGATGAAAAGTCTGAAGGAAGGGCAGGAGGATAAAAGCAGCCTGAAGATGCAGTTTATGTACATCCTGAACAATTACATCAAAGCCAGGGACAGTTTCAGTTTCACCACATCCGCTAAAGAGAAGGAAGAATTGATTCTGGAGACACGCAAACTGGTTGCTAAACTCTAAGCCGTGCACATTAACATTACCGATAGTGAAAAAGGCAAAAATACCGGCAGCAGTGGCCAGTTGGTGCATTACTTGGATAAGGAAAACAGGCTGGATTTAAAGAAAGCTCCTGAACCGTGGTTTAACGGCGAGGGACTGCAAATCGAATCTTATGAAGTGAAATCCCGGCTGGATCAGAACATTGCCAAGTTGTGCAGGGATGAAGCTAAATTTTTCCTGATCAATGTCAGCCCAAGTCAGAAGGAGATTGCCCACCTGAAAACCCTGTATAAAGAAGATGATGTAAAAAAGGTTTTGAAAGCCTACGCGGTCAAAGTCATGGATGAATATGCCAGAAACTTTAACCGTCCGGGAATTGAAAGCCATAAAGATCTGCTCTGGTATGGCAAGGTCGAAAACTACAGGTATTATTCTCATAAGGATGCGGCGGTGAAAAAGGGGCTTAAAAAAGTAGGAGAACGAAAGGAGGGGGAGCAGCTGCATGTGCAGCTCATTGTGAGCCGCAAAGACATCAGCAACAAAATTAAACTCAGTCCGATGAATAACTCTGATGGTAAAAATCAAAAGCATTCCAAGAGAATGGGCGAATTTAACAGATCTGCCTTTAAACACTCGGGGGAAAGATTGTTTGATCAATTGTTCGGTTTTGAACGTGGGCTGAAAGAAACTTTTGCCTATGCGAATGCGCAGAAGAACGGAAGCCTGGAAGAGAGGTTAGCTATGCAGGAGAAAATGGAGAAGGGTGTTCACAGCAAAGAGATCATGCCCATACCAAATATGCAAGAGACAACCACCTTCATGGATCTGTTATTGGCAAAAGCAGATTACGATCCTGCAAATAACCAATTGAAGAAAAAACGTAAGAAGGGGAAAGGGCAGCAACAGGATTTACAACAAGGACTATAACCCAGAATCATGAATACAGGAGAAGACATTCAATCCCTGCGTAAGATCATTGATCTGACGCGGCTGATCAGTATTGTGATACTGGTCATTCATTTTTATCTCTGCTGTTATCAGGTGTTTGTTCACTGGGGCCTGAGTGCAGAATTGACAGATAAGCTATTTGGTAACATCGGGCGTACCGGACTTTTCGCAGATACCTTAAGACCGAAACTGGCCAGTTTACTATTGCTTTTGATCTCGCTTTTAGGCGTTAAAGGCAAAAAGGATGAAAAGATCCGCATCAATTCTATCATAGCCTACCTGATTACGGGACTGCTGTTATATTTCATCAGTGCCTTGTGTTTCTATATGTCGGTAAGTGCTATCCTGATCACGCTGGCTTATATCAGTGTCACTTCAACCGGGTATTTGTTGATACTCACAGGTGGTGCACTATTGAGCCGTTTGATTAAAGACAAGTTACAGAAAGACATCTTTAACACGGACAATGAGACTTTTCCGCAGGAGGAACGGCTGCTGGAAAATGAGTATTCGATAAACCTTCCTGCCAAATACAGATTAAAAGATCAGATCCGGGACAGCTGGATCAATGTCATCAATCCGTTCCGTGGGATGTTGGTAGCTGGTACACCTGGTGCCGGTAAGTCTTATTTCATCATCCGGCACATCATTGACCAGCACATTGCTAAAGGCTATTCCATGTTCCTATACGATTTTAAGTTCGATGATTTGAGCAAGATCGCCTACAACAAGCTGCTGAAATACCAGGGGAATTATACGATCAAGCCAAAATTCTATGTGATCAATTTTGACGACCTAAACCGTACGCACCGTTGTAATCCCCTGGATCCGGAAAGTATGGATGATTTGACTGATGCAACGGAAGCCAGCCGTACCATTATGATGGGACTGAACCGTAGCTGGATCAAGAAGGAGGGCGATTTTTTCGTGGAATCTCCAATTAACTTCTTAACGGCAGTGATCTGGTATTTGAGAAAATATAAGAAGGGGCGGTATTGTACGCTACCGCATGTGATCGAATTGATGCAGGCAGATTATGACCAGTTGTTTTCTGTTTTGCAACAGGAGGAGGAGATTAAGGTATTGGTGAATCCTTTCATTTCTGCCTGGCAGAATAAGGCCATGGCGCAACTGGAGGGCCAGATTGCTTCGGCTAAGATTGGTCTGGCAAGGTTGTCTTCACCACAACTGTATTATGTGCTCAGCGGTAATGATTTTACTTTGGATGTCAATAACCCCAAGGAACCGAAGATTGTCTGTGTGGGTAATAATCCGCAGAAATTGCAGGTGTACGGCGCTGTACTGTCCTTGTATGTCTCCCGGATGATCAAATTGGTGAACCGGAAGGCACAGTTGAAAAGCAGTCTAGTGTTTGATGAGTTTCCTACGATTTATTTTAACAACATGGATAGCTTGATTGCAACGGCCAGGAGCAATAAGGTGGCCACGACGTTGGCGGTTCAGGATTTCAGTCAGCTGAAGAAGGATTATGGATCGGAGCAGGCAGATGTGATTGTCGGGATTGCGGGGAATGTGATCAGTGGTCAGGTGACAGGAGATACTGCAAAAAAGTTAAGTGAGAATTTCGGGAAGATCATGCAGGACAGGGAGAGCCGGAGTATCAACAGTTCAGATATTTCGATTTCCAGGTCTTTGCAGCTGGAGTATGCGATTCCGGCGGCTAAAATTTCAGCACTTTCTTCAGGGGAGTTTGTGGGAATGGTGGCCGATAACCCGGATCAGAAGATTCAGTTGAAGATGTTCCATTCGGAAATTCAGAATGATCATGGGGCAATTGCATTGGAGGAAGCTGCTTACAAACCGATCCCTGTTATAGAGGTTGTAAGTTATGGGGATGTGATGGAGAATTATATTCGGATTAAAGCGGAAGTGGATGATCTGTTGAAGTCGGAATGTAAGCAGATGTCTGGTCAGAGCGAGAATGATCAGGATGCAGGCCAAGGAGCGGTTGAATCTCTAGTATCAGTTTGATGTTCAAAATATTGAATTTTTATACATTTGTTTGAATCTTGTATTCAAATACAGAATATTTAAGCGCTCATCATCAGTTTATATTTATGATCACAAATGATTAATGAAGGTTTAAAAAATATCATTACACCAAGTTCAATGCTTTCTTATACAGGTGCTTGCATGTCGCTCTGTAATAAAATTATGGATCTTCAGAAGGATAATTATAATAATTTTATCATACCAAGTAGAGGCGCTTATCCATTTTATTACGATTCTTCACGGGTATATTATTCAATCAAGGATTCTCGAAAAGATTATTTTGAATATTTGAATAGGCAAAAGGTTTGGTTACTCCCTTTCACTTCAGACTGGGGTGATGCAGATATAAACATCACTTCCTTACAGAGTAGACGATTTTGGGTTAAAATTTTGGATGATTGTTTAAACAGACGGTCAACGCCATTTCAAAAATTTTATCACTTGATTGTAGAGAATTTGGGTCCTAGGTTTGCTGTTAATCCATCAGAATTGCTGCCATCTGAGGCATTCCTGAATAACAATTCTGATGGATTTGTGTTTATTGATACTGTGGTTTCCGGACGAGCTATTGTTGAAATCATCAACTCGCTGCATGAGTTTAATATACAAAATTATTATCTGATTCTATTGGTTGATGCCAATGGGAAAAAGTTGAATAAAGAATATGCTGATATTATTCATAAAGAAATTTTCGCAGGGAAAGCGCATATGATATTTGTTGAACAATTTTTTTCTGAAGATGCTTCTCCGTTATTGAATGGCGGAATATGCAGTATGGTTTTTCCATCTTTGATGGAAGAAGCAATAAATAATATCAAAGATTTTAAAAGTGATAATCTGGTGGGAGCTGGCTTGTGGTTTAATAATGCTGTAACTCATCTATATAACACTAGACTAAATGCCGTCAGGGGTATCTTATCGGATCTTACAGGGTTAAGTATTCGCCACCAGTTTAACACGGATTTTGGTACACTTTTTATACCTGAATTTGACTTTATGGTTGAAAAGATGATTGAGGCTGCTGATAATTTTAATTTATTTGATCAGGATTATACCAGGAGATTGGTGAAAAAACGAATAGAAAAGGAAGTGAAGTTGGACGATGGACTCAGTGTTTCATCCTCTCATGTCCTTAGGGTTGATTTAGCAATTCAGTGTATAAATGATTTAAAAAGGCAATTTAGGAACTTTTGATCCTAGCTAACTTTAAAATATATGCAGTATGCTTTAGTAGATGGGAATAAAGTAAAAGCCAAAAAGGGACTGGAAGGGATATGCATAGGCTGCGGTAATGAGATGATCCCTAAATGTGGGGAATCGAAGTTGCACCATTGGGCGCATCGGGTGTTGACAAAATGTGATTCCTGGTGGGAAAGCGAAACGATCTGGCATCGGGAATGGAAAGATCAATTCCCCGAAAGTTATCGGGAAATCAGCTTTTATGACGAAGTTATGCAGGAGTACCATAGGGCTGATGTGCATACTCCTGAGGGGTTAACAATTGAGTTTCAGAATTCTTCGCTTTCCATTACAGAACTTCAAAGCCGGGAAGCCTTTTACCAATTATGAATATTTTGCTTACAAGCATGAAATCCCTCGCGCGCAGTTTGGAAGATATGAAAGGGGCGAGGATCTAAGGTATTCCAGTTTGCTTAAGGTGATCCGTGCCTTCGGGATTACGGTTGAAGAGTTCTTTAGCGAAGGATTTGATTAGGTGTAGCTACTTACATGTTAAATGACCAGCTTTATCGTCATCGAAAGCGTGATCATAGTATCAGATCATTTAATTAGCGATTAAATAATTCAGTAACCACTGCTTCCAACTTTTTTTGTAGCGTACTGATTTCAGTGGTTTTGACTTTTCTGTTGATGCTCATGTCATTTCTGAGTTTCAGGTAATAATCCAATTCACCTCTTGTCGTTTTAGGTTTGATCTGATGAAAATTTGATTTCACCCAATAATCGCCTTTGCATTTATCATTATATAATTCTAAAAAGATAAAATCGTCTTTTTTATCGCCATTGATGTCCTTAACTACAAACGCGGGAATAGTCAGATCGCAGCCCTTTACCGTGGATACGGACTTAAATTTTGAGATCGGCTGGTTTGTTTTTGGACTGATAAAAAAATAGGTTAATGAAGCTGTTTCTTTATCACTGCTCTCCAAAGCGCAGATGGCCAATACCACCTGTTCATGATCGACTTTTGTAATAGAGGCTCTTTTTAAGGTGACCGGAAATACCTCCCCGGTATTATCGTTTTTTATTGTTGGAGGTATCACCCGATTTGTATAAGCAAAAGTGTCCTTTCTCCAGTCCGGTAGTACCTTCGGGCTATGTGTTTTATTTGTCTGTGCATGAACATCTGTGAATAGAAACAGCGCGGTAAAAAATAATAGCTTGCTGAGATTCACACTGATGGTTCCTGCAGTGTGAATACGTGGTTTACAAAAATCCTTTGCTTTTCGGATAATGAATGCATTGATGCTGATATTAAGAGAAGGTATTGAGTGGCATTCCATTGTATATCGTTTTTAGCTAAGGTATTCATTTTTCTTGAATGGTGTTTTTGTAATTATACTCTGGGTATTTTACAATGCTTGGTGTATAACCGTAGCGCTTACTATCAAAGCGGATTTGCCAATTATGAGTTGTGGTTATAAGTGTAAGATCTCCTGGTCTCAGTTTGGAAGGTATGAAAGGGGCGAGGACCTACGGTATGCCAGTCTTTTAAAGGTGATCGTGCTTTCGGGATTATAGTTGAAGAGTTCTTTAGCGAAAGTTTTGATTAGTTATCTGTCAATTAACCATTGGGCATCATCAGCTCCTGGTAATCCATCATTTTATTGAACACCAGTATGTGCAGGCATAGACCATCTTCATCCGGATTTGCGGTGATGGTTACGCCATATAAGGTGTTTTGAGTTTCGTCTTCAAGATCTTGTAAGCAGTGGGAGGTATTAAATAACCAGCTTCTGCCTGTCCAGAATTCACTGTCGTCTAAAAAGTCTAGTTCATGGCTTTTAAGCTCAGTGCTGCCATAATTGTCTTTTCCATAGATTTTGGAAAGGGCGTCACAGAAGATGATGGTTTTGGAAGTATCGATTTCATATTTACTGTAATAGGTGATATGGGTCTGGATGTTTTCATGAATACGTTTTTCGGGATCAAAGATTCTGATTCTGGCTTGTTCAAATAGTCCCAGCTCTGGTGGGTTCAATTCAAATGTGTAGTCAACAAATTTAATTTCTTCGTTTTCATAAAACGGTTCTGTTTTCTGAGGGGTTCGTGAAATGATCTCCCGGATATCGTGTGTAAGCGCATTGAGTATGGTTCCCTTTGTTCTTGGCTTATGGTCTGGTAGTCTTTCTGCGGCCAGGTTTACAATGAACAGAAATTGCCTGAGTGGTTCCAGCTGATAATTCAGTGTGAATGTAAATCTCCCGTGATTCCAAAGGTGGAGAATTTCATCTTTTGGACTGTCAAATTTGCCCTTTGAAAGATTTACTATTCTCTCCCGGTCCTCAAAGGAACTGAATTTATGATCTGCGAAGAAGCCTTTTCCAAGGGTGCTTTTTAGGTTGTTGTAAAACTGCGCTATGTCTTCGGGCTGATGGGTTTCAGTGTAAAACATGAGCTGGAAAGATCCGTCACCGCGATGTTTGATAATCAGCTTTGGAAACAAGTTGAAAAACACCGTGTCAAATTTCATTTTCACCTGATTGACTCCTTCATCTACGTCTGCCTGATTGTCCAGAATTTGTTCAAACGTGGCCTTTTGCAAGTCAGCTTCAGCCAGGCTGAGCTCTTCAAGATAATTCCAGCTTTGCTGAAATGTGGACTGAAGAAATTCATCAATTCGAGTTGGGTTGTTTTTAGGGCGGCTGAAAAGTGTCGAGAACATGATGTATTGATTTGGATCTGTTTTAAAGATACAATTTTACCTGTGAACCAGAAGGAGATAGATGGTTTATGATGGTTTTAACCTATCTTAAAATTTTTAGTCCGTCCACTCTTTTGAAGTGTTTTTTGTTTAGGGTAACAATCGGCAGATCATTCACAAGGCAGGTGGCTGCGATAAAAATATCCCTGAATTCGATCATTTGGTTGCTTCGCCTAAGCTGGTGATAGATTTCTGCGGCTTTTTGGGCGACTGCATCGGTGAATGGAAGAATAGAAAGGTCACTGGTAATATTTTGAACATCAGCTTCTTTTTCTTTGGTAGTGGCACCCATATAAAGTTCATATAGCGACACGGCAGAAATAAAAAGATCAGTATTGTCAGCCAGTTTGTACAATGTACTTGCTGTTTTGTCTTTAATACGAAGATGCTCAATAAAAATGCCTGTATCTATTACCATTGTTGAGGTTTTAGATCTTCAAAGGCTTTTTTGCCTTCTTCGACAAACTGCGTGTCCTCATCAGACCAGGTTGATACCTTCGCAAGTTTTGCTTTATAAGCAGATGGTGTAGCATGTGTTTCGTGCTGAAAGGTCACACCTAACCCTTTCAGTATCTGTTTTACCAGGGTACTTTGCTTATCTGGGATATTGATGGTCAGCTTTTCCATAATTCAAATTTACAAATATTTACAAACAATAACTATGCTAAAGGGTTTGATTTGGGTAGTTCTGACTGAAAAGTGTCCAAATCAGTCTATCATGACGCCATTTAAATTAAGATGCAGGGGCTGCCTACAGGAGTACAAATCGTGGTCATTTTTTTAGCCCGTGTCACACCGACTCTTAATACCAGTTTAGATTGTTCAATCGCAGCTGTATTTGCTTTATAAGGCACGATAGATTGGTACTGATCCTCCCAAATGATTACCTCATCGAATTCCTTGCCTTTTGATTTGTGCAACGTCATAATGAAAATGCCTTGCCATTTTCGGTGAGACATCGAAAAGTGTTCCTGCAATAGTGCGTCCTTTATTGAATCTTTCGCTCCACTATAGTTCTGCGATAATCGCCAACTTTCCGTTAGGCGGGAACTTAATAAGGCCCCTTTGTTCAACAGTCTGAGGTATTTAGAGTCTTCAAAGATTTCCAGTAAAGATGGGTGAGTCGATTCCTCAAAAAGTCTTCTGACTGAAATCCAGTCATTTTCAGGAACACCGCTAAACTCTAAATGGATTCTTTTAGCTAAAATTATGTCGATTTCTTTAATAAACAGTTGTCTTTTGGAACCATTTATCTTTCCGCTTTCCAGGTAATTGCTCAAGGCAGTAGACCATTCGATATCCGCCAGGCTAGGTTTATCTTTGCGCCCTTTGATATGCGATAAAATACTAAGGATAAGTTCATTCTTTGTACCTGCATGAACTGGCTCAAGGACAGAAGCAATAATCACGGCTGAAAGGGAAGGACCAGATGGATCAATTAGGACTTCATGGCTAATTCGACCAAGTTTTGCTGAGGCTTTGGATAGATAGGATGAGGCGGAAAGCGTTAGTTTCTTTGAGCGGACTAAAATGGCAATAGACCACTTGTTGTCGGGATTTGTCTTTTTTAATCGCTTTAAGCTTGTCAGTATAGCATACTTCAATGGGGCCATTGGTTCGGCAAAATAACCATACCTTTCGATTTTGACCTGATTGTAAATACGTCTTTTATTTTCTCCGCTGAGTATATCGTTCCCATAAAGTGCGATATCTGTATCGCCACTTCTGTTATTTTCATCTCCAAAATCGAAATTTTCAGGGTTGAAGTGTCGGACGAACTCTAATAGTCTTTTGGGATTTGCTCCGCGAAAGTCATAGATACGTTGATATGGATCCGCCAAGGCAATAATCGTACTCGTTTCTCCCAATTGTTTGATCAATAACCATTCTTCTGGATTTGTGTCTTGAAATTCATCAACAAAAATGTAGGGATATGCGCTGCTGAATATTCCTCGGATCTTTTTGCTTCTGGATAATACCTTTCCAGATAAGTCTGCGAACAGATCAAAGGACAAAATCCCTTTTTCTTCAAGTAACTTCCTTGCAGCCTCAGCTCTTTCTTCTTTTTCCATCTTAAAGAATAGCGAAGAAGCTTCTGGCGGGGTCAGTAATTGGATTTTGTTGTTTTTAACAATCAGTTTACCATACGTTTTGATAATCGACCAGCAAAATCCATGATAGGTGTTGATTTCCAATAAATGCTGGTTTTCTTTAGGGATCAACATCTTGGCGTCTTCAAGAACCCTTGAAACTGTTGCCCTGGCAAAACTCAGAAATAAGATTTTTTGACCCTTAAGTAGTGTGCCACTGTTGATGATTTTGGCGGCCTTCAATAAACTAATGGTTGTTTTTCCGGAACCCGGCCCACCTTTAACCAGTAAATGTCCAGCTTTTTCCAGCAGTGTTTTTCTTTGATCACAGAGAATAAATTCTTTCATTTTTATTCCCCCATTTCAGTTTCCATCTGCTTTTTAATGTCCTTTAGTATTTTTCGGATACTGATCGGCATTTCTTCCCTTGTGCTGTCTCCGAGGATTTCGGCAGCTCCAGATGCTCCTTTTGACCATCGTAAGTATCTTTTTAGTGAGTCGCGTAATTCTTCCTCACTAGACGTCGAGCTAGGCTCATAGGTACTTAAATGGGTCGGCCAGAGGTCATCTTCGATAAGTCCCAGCGCAAAACGTTTTAAGCTTTCAATAGCGGTTTCTTCCAGCAATTGATCTTCAAATCCTTTATATGCTGATTCATATGCAAAATCAACGTTTTCGGTAATTTCAGCTGATGCTTCTGGTGTTTGCTTGTCGAATACAGCAAATACTTGTTTATTAAGTGCTTTAAAATATTTGCCATAAGTACTAACCTGAGTTTCAGTTTCTGCGTCAAATACAGCTATTCCTAACGCTTCAAAGGATGAGAATACTTCCGGATCAATCTCTTCCAGCTTACGCGCTGCAGCCGGAAATGAAGTTGCTTCGGTGGTGCCTTCAGTGATCAATACTCTTTTTGCAAGTAGTGCTTCGGCAAAGCGAAGCCTGAATTCTGAACTGTATTTTTTAGGTTTAATGTGCTCAGGTAGATTTACATTTTTGCTAAAGAGCGATCCCCTTTTCCTTTGAACAAGGCAAATTTGGGATGGATCAAATTCTTCCAACACGAATGGAGAATGTGAAGTAAAAATCGCCTGGTTTGCAGTCTTGCGGATAATGTTCACAATTCTTTTCTGTGTATATGGAGGAATGGCTATTTCAGGTTCTTCCATGGCGAAGATCACAGATTGTTTTGCTTCGGCAATCATAGAAAGTAAAGCCAAGACCATAGTATTTATTGTTCCAGTACCCTGGTGATGAAAGGGTGCGAAATAATCTTCTGTCCCTGTGGACATGAAAACATTCAATGACTTTCTCAGGTTCTCTCTTGTTAAATCAGTAACCTTGAAATGTGGCTGACTTCCCCAATCTGCTGGGACAAATTTCTTTAATGCATCCTGTATATTCCCTAAAACATCATTTAAGCCGGTTTCAGGGTCATCTGCAACTGTTGTCGTTCTTAGTTTGGATAAGATATCTTCCCACATTTTAGGTCTCAATTCTCTTATTCTGAGAATGATGTCTAGGAGTGAACCCCGTTCCATACTTAAAGCCCTTGAGCCCGTTCTCAATGCACGTAGATACAGGAAGCCGCACTCCCTTTTATCGGTTTTCCTAAACTTCGTCATTGTCCCGTCTTCCAGTTGAGGTGCACAAAAAAAGGTTTCACCTGTGAAATCGTCTTCTTCCGGGTCATAGTGTCCCGTGAAACAAATTCTTAATGCCTCAATGACATGTTCCTGATCAATATGTTCTGGGGATTCGTCAAGTAAGAGGTCGTCCTCAGTGTCCCAAAATTCCAGGTTGTCTTTAAAACGGCGAATTTGTTCTTCACTCAATTCGGTGACAATGACTTCGATTTTAATCTCAGTAATGGACGAATCTTCTCCGATATACTTGCCGTTGTAAAAGTCATGCTCGTCTATAATGGGCAACCTTGAAAGTCTGTCGGGGCCTAGGACCAGATCAATGGCTTCAAGGATGGTAGATTTCCCGGCATTATTGTCACCTATTAGGACAGTATGCCCCTTAAAAAGTATATGGGCGGTTTGGATTCCACGGAAGTTTGAGATTTTTAATGAAGATAACTGCATTTTTCTTGTCGTTAATTTATTTTCAAAGTACTAATTTTTTAGTTCAAAAGCTCTTTTTACTTTGATGTTGTTTTTTAGTTGACTTAATCAAGTTGAATTGGCCAAAATTATACTATTCCCCGGCTGGTGTATAACCGGTGTATGTGCTTGATCTGTATGGGGTTTGATGGTTTCTTTGTGAATATCATTTCATAAAAAAACTATCTTATGTTGAAACAAATGAGTGCAAGGTTGCTGGCTGAGCTGGAGAAGGAGTTGGGCCGGGTGTCGGTTCAGGTTGTTGATCCTTTGGATCGGTTGGTGCAGAGTTTAAAGTTGACCCGGGATGCTTTGGGGAAGCTCAGGGCGATGGTGCTGGCGCAGGGTTTTGAGGATGAGGATGCTGAGGTTGATTTCTTTAAGCGGGTGAAGCCTGCTTTTTATTGTCACCAGATTTATTGTACGGAGATGTATACCATTGAGACTGGGGTGCCTTTTGGTGACCGGGAACAGCAGGTTGCTTTTTTTCTGGATGAGCTGGCTTATCTGGAGCGGTATTTTAAGAAATATGCTTTTCAGTATCAGTATTATCTGCTGGATGCGGTGGATCTGGACGGCTTGTATTTTATGCGGGGTAAGGTGATCCAGAGTATCCTGATGCCGAATGTTCCGGATCTGGATCCGGTGTTTTCTACGCCTATGGATTATCTGTTTGCCAAGTTCCGGGCTTTTGATATGCTGAAGATTTTTTTGATGGAGAAGCTGGTGTTGTTGCGTGAGGGGAATGCGCCGGTGTTGGTGGGTATGGGTGCGGATTCGGAGGAGTTGCGCTGGACGGGGGAGACGATTAATCTGGCGGAGCTGGGTTATGGTCTTTTTCATGCCGGGCAGCTGAATAATGGTACGGCGGGGATTGGTCTGATCTTTCGCTGGCTGGAGGAGAAGTTCCGGGTGACGATTGGGGTGCCTGCCAAGCGGTTTGCGGAAATCCGGAGCAGGAAGCGTTTGAGTAGGACTCATTTTCTGGAGCAGATGATTGATGCGCTGTTGCGTAAGATGGATCAGGATGACGGTTTGCCGGGCAGGGGCAGGGATGGAGAGTGTTGAAGAACGTTGAGCGGAGAACGTTGAAGAGCGTCTAGCGTTGTTCGTGCGTGTTTAGGTGAGGATTGATCTGGATAGCTGTGGTTTATTTGTCGGTAGTACCGTGGTTTACTTAATGCAGGGGCGGATTTGGGGCAAACTTTGCTTCGCTGGTGCAATGGGGCACTGGTTTAAAGCAATGTTATGTTACAACAATTTTCATGGCTGCAGTTTTGGATTGCGGCGGGGATGTTATCTCTGTGTTGGTGGGCGGCGGTGCTGCTGCTTTTTTTCAGGCGGGAGCTGGGTATCTGGTTTGGCGCTGGTTCTGGTGCGGGTTCGTCTTTGGCTGGTACCGGTTCTGATAATTTGGGTTCTTCCAGGTTGCCGCACCGCTGGGAGAATGGAGTGGAGTCTTTTGATGGCGGGGAGTTATTGGCTCCGGTCTGCGATGACCTGATGGGTAAACCTAAAATGCCGGAAGGGATGAGTATGGTGGCTTCAGGTGATTTTGGTTTTGCGGCTGATGCTTCACGTGAGGAGCAGGTTGGGCTGGTGCCGGATGTGCTGGAGGAGCTGAAGACGGTGTTTCAGGTGCTGGCTGCGCAGGATGGGACTAAAACGGATTTCTTTTCGCTGATGAAGCCGGTTCGGGAGCAGTTCCCGGGGATTGGTTCGAGTCCTGCGCTGTTGCGGATCAATGCTTTTATCCGGGATCATGCGCCTTTTCATTTGTCTGCGCAGGAACTGGAGGATCTGTGGGATTAGTGCCTGTTGTTTTCTCTATTTTTTTTCCTGTCTATTTCTCAATCTCTAATCTTTTTATTTCTCTTTTTATGAAGCATCCAAACAGTCTTAAAGCAACTGCGCTGGCCAGAACCCTTGTTTTGGGTTTGATCTACTGCGCGTTGAACTTATTTTTTAGTGTGACCCTTTTCGCCCAGGATGGTAATGCCGGGATTCAGGAAGCGACCAACCAGGTGGTGAGTTATTTTGATACGGGTTGCAGTCTGATGTATGCCATCGGTGCAGTTGTGGGTATCATCGGTGCAATTAAAGTATTTAACAAGTGGAATGCAGGGGAGCCGGATACTAATAAGGTGGCGGCGGCCTGGTTTGGCTCTTGTATCTTCCTGGTGGTGGTGGCTACGGTATTGAAATCATTTTTCGGGATCTGATATGGCCAGCGTGTATCACATCAATAAAGGGGTGGGAAAACCGATTGTCTTTAAAGGACTGAAAGCGCAGTACATCGCTTATCTGGCGGTGGGGCTGGTGCTGCTGCTGATCGGGTTTGCCGTGATGTACATCTGCGGGGTGCCGGTGTATGTGGTCTTACCGGTTATCTTTGGCCTTGGGGCTTTACTGATCTTTTCGGTGTTCCGCTTGTCGCATCGTTTCGGCCAGCATGGGCTGATGAAATACCTGGCTAAACGTGGTTTGCCGGGTTACTTAAAGTTTCGCTCAAGGCGGATGTTTACAGGGCTAAAATTTCGGGAGGGTTATGGCAGAGGCGCTTAAGGTTTTTCCGGTGTATAAAGTTGAAAAGGATTGTATCCTTTCTATGCAAGGGGACATTACCATCGGTTATGAGCTGGTTTTGCCAGAGATTTTTACCCTGTCTGACCGGGATTACGAAGCTTATCACCAGAGCTGGGTGAAGGCGATCCGTTTGTTGCCTGCCTTTAGCGTGCTGCACAAACAGGACTGGTTTACCGGTAGTGCGTATAAGGCAGATTTTGAAGGCGGGGATAAGTCATTTTTGTCGCTCTCCAGTGAACGTTTTTTCAACGAAAGACCTTTTCTGGAACACCGCTGCTATTTGTTTTTAACCAAGAAGCCTTCGGGCAGGAAACCGTCGAGTTCGGCTTACAGCAATATCCTGCGCAAGTCTATCGCGCCGGATCTGGTATTGGATGAAGGGTTGCGGGATGATTTTCTGGATGCCTGCGGACAGTTTGAAAGGGTGCTCTCGGATAGTGGTTTTGTGCGCTTTCGCCGTTTGGGGGATGATGATCTGGCGGGGACAGCCAATCTGCCGGGGGTGATCGAACGGTATTGCTTTTTGTTGGAACCGGGTCAGCAGTCTATGCTCAGGGACGTGAAGGTGAAGGGTGGCCTGCAGATCGGTGACCAAGAGCTTGAAGTGTATACCCTCTCAGATCCGGAAGACCTGCCACCACTTTGCGGGAGCAGGATCAATTACGAAAAGTACTCTACAGACCGTACCAAGTTCAGCATTGGCTTTGCCAGTCCTTTGGGGCAGCTTTTGCCCTGTAACCACATCTTTAACCAGTATGTGTTCATCGAGGATGCCCAGAAAACGATCAAGCAGCTCGAAGCCAAAAAGCTGCGTTTGCAGTCTTTGTCGGGTTATTCCCGGGAAAATGCAATTTCCAGGGATGCGGTGAATGACTTTTTAAATGAGGCGATCGCTTCTGGTAGATTACCGGTAAAAGCGCACTTCAATGTGCTGGTCTGGGCGGATGATGTAGCGAAACGTAAAGACCTGAAGAACCTGGTGGGTTCGGCGATGGCGCAGATGGATGCGGTCTGTAAGCAGGAGACGGATGGACAGGCGCAGATCTGGTTTGCAGGTTTGCCGGGTAATGCGGCGGATTTTCCGATGAACGATACGTTTGATACGTTTGCCGAACAGGCTTCCTGCTTTTTTAACCTGGAGACCGGTTACCGCTCTTCGGTGTCTCCCTTCGGGATTCGGTTGGGGGACAGGTTAACGGGTAAGCCGGTGCATGTGGACATTTCTGATGAACTCATGAAACTGGGCTGGATCACCAACCGTTCTAAGTTTCTGATCGGTGGGAGTGGTTCTGGTAAAAGCTTTTTGGTCAATCACCTGATCCGGTCTTATTATGAGCAAGGGGCGCATTGCGTGTTGATTGACATCGGTCACAGCTATAAGGGGCTGTGTGAGCTAGTCGGTGGGTATTACTTTACCTATGGCGAGGAATCGCCGATCTGCTTTAATCCTTTTTACCTGACCGAGGGAGATATACTGGATACCGAAAAGAAGGAAAGCATCAAGACGCTGCTGCTGGCGCTCTGGAAAAAGGATGATGAGCCTTACCGCAGGTCAGAATATGTGGCGATATCCAATGCCCTGACGCTGTATTATGCCCACCTGGAGCAGCATCCGGATCTGTTCCCGGGTTTCAATTCCTTTTATGAATTCCTGATGGCAGAATACCTGTTGGTACTGGAAAACGGGAAGGTAAAGGAGCGGGATTTTGATGTGGCGAACTTTCTGTATGTGCTCAATCCTTACTATAAGGGCGGGGAGTTTGACTACCTGCTGAATGCGACTGAAAACCTGGATCTGCTACATGAACGGTTCATTGTCTTTGAGCTGGATGCGGTAAAAGACCACCCGATTTTGTTCCCGGTCGTGACTTTGGTCATTATGGAAATGATTCTGTCCAAGATGCGCAAGCTAAAAGGAGTCCGTAAAGTGGTTTTGATAGAAGAAGCCTGGAAAGCGATTGCTAAAGAAGGTATGGCAGCCTATATCCAGTATTTGTTCAAGACCATGCGAAAGTTTTTTGGCGAACCGATTGTGGTGACCCAGGAGATCGAGGACATTGTTTCTTCCCCGATTGTCAAGCAGGCGATCATTAACAACAGTGACTGTAAGATCCTATTGGATCAGCGTAAGTACCAGAACCGCTTTGATCAGATCCAGGAGCTGATGGGATTGACCGATAAGGAGAAGGCGCAGATCCTATCCATGAACAAGGCGAACGATCCCAAACGCAATTATAAAGAGGTCTTTATCTCTTTAGGTGGGCACAGTAAAGTGTACCGCACAGAGGTTTCTCTGGAGGAATACCTGGCTTATACCACGGAGGAGAGTGAAAAGGTCAAAGTGCAGGAATATGCGCGCAGGTACGGCAGTATGCAAAAGGGGATCGCTGCTTTAGCCAGCGAGCTCAGAAATAAAAATAATCATTCTTAAAGCTAATACAATTATGAAAACAATCATTTTGAGTGTTTGCGCGGTACTGATGCTGCTAGTCAGTGCCTGTGACCGCGATCAGGTTCGGTCTTTTATTCCCGGAACTTATGTGAACCAGGCGGGAAGTGAGTTCAGTAAAGCCAGTGATACGCTGGTGATCGAGGCTGGAAGCAATAACCGCTACCTGATCCAGCGCAAGACGGGTTTTAACCGGATTCGTGCTGGGAAGGTCGGAAAGCGGGAGTATGAGACCGAAGTCTGGGCTGCTGTTTACGATGAGCAGACTAAGATCCTGAAAGAAACCAGGCGGGGGAAAGAGCTGGTGTTTGATCCGTCAGCGGGTACACTTCGGATCAGTAGCCGGGTGTACCGGAAGATCAATTAATCAATAAAATTTTATCACATGAAATGGATTAAGCATATGAAAACCTCCGAAGGAAGCTTGAATACCTATAAATGTCAAATCAAAAAAGTTATGAAAAAGTATATGGTCATTTTGCCTTTGAGCGCCATGACGCTGTTTGTGGCTTTGCCTGCCCAGGCAACCGCGCAGATTGCGGTACTGGAAGTGATCAAGGCAGGCGTAAAGAAGGTCATCAAAGCGGTTGACCTCAAGGTGCAGCGTTTGCAGAACCAGACGATCTGGCTGCAGAACGCGCAGAAAGTACTGGAGAACCAGTTGTCTAAATTGAAACTGGGCGAGATTGCCGACTGGACGGAGCGGCAGAAGGATTTGTACAGTAAGTATTACGAGGAACTCTGGCAGATCAAGTCGGCGATCACTTATTACAAGCGAATCAAGGATCTCACCAGTCGTCAGGTGGACATTATGGATGAATACAAATGGGCCTGGGGACTGTTCAAAAAGGACAAGCACTTTAGTCCGGAGGAGCTGGAATATATGGCGAAGGTTTATTCGGGTATACTGGAGGAGAGTGTGAAGAATGTGGATCAGCTGCTGATGGTGGTGAGCAGTTTCAAGACCCAGATGAGTGATGCGGCGAGACTGGAACTAATTGCCGCTGCCGCTGACCAGATGGAACAGAATTATGCAGACCTGAAGAAATTCAATTCCGGTAACATCCAGCAAAGTATTGGACGGGCTAAATCTCTGGATGAGGTGGCCACATTAAAGGAGATTTATGGGATTGAGTAGGAGGAAATGGTGTATGATTTCTGCTATGCTGCTATTGTCTATGTTGTGCGCTGGAGTGGGTTACGGACAGACTTTCGGTGAGTTTTTCAACCAGAAGAAAACCCAGAAAAGATACCTGTTGCAGCAGATTGCGGCCTTGCAGGTATATATGGGTTATGCAAAGAAAGGTTATGAGATTGTCGGTTCCGGAATTGACGTGGTCAAGGGAATCACCGATGGGGAATTTAGCTTGCACCGGGTATTTCTGGGTTCTTTGAAGCTGGTGAGTCCCTTTATCCGTAACCACGAAAAAGTAGGGGAGATCCTTTCGCTTCAGCTGGCGGTCAGCGGATCTTTTTCAGGTTTGAAACAACTCTATTACCTGTCCCCTTCGAATCAGGCTTATGTTTTTGAGGTTAGGCATCAGTTGATTGCTGAATGTGGAACTGACCTGGAAGAACTGTTGATGGTAATCAGCTCCGGTCAGGTGGAAATGAGCGATGAGGAGCGTTTGAGCCGGTTGAGCCGGATTCATGAGGCCATGCGGGATAAATATGCTTTTGCCCGGAGTTTTTGCGCTGAGGTAAGTGGGTTCATTTTGAGTGTGAAGTCTGGTCTGGAATCCAATGAATTGATGAGGAGGCAGTATGAGATCAATTAAAGTGTTTTTGCTGTGTTTAAGGGTTGCACTGGTTGCCGTTTGTTCGCAGGTTCGGGCGCAGTCTACCGAGGTGCAGCAACTTTTGCTCAATGTGGAGAAACTCAGCCAAATGAAAAACATCCTTCAGGATATGAAGAAAGGCTATGAGGTGGTATCCAAGGGTTATAACGCAGTAAAAAATATCTCCCAGGGGAATTTCTCTTTGCATGAAGTATTCCTGGATGGCTTGATGCTGGTGAGTCCGGAAGTCAAAAAATACCGCCGTGTGGCGGATATCATCCGCGACCAGAAAAACCTGGTATCGGAATATAAGTCTGCCTTTAAAAGTTTTCAAAGTTCGGGCGGGTTGAACCTTGCTGAACTGGATTACCTGGGTAGGGTATATAAACAACTGTTCGATCAGAGCCTGAATAGCCTGGACGAATTGGTTACGGTGATCACTGCGGGTACCTTGCGGATGAGTGATGAACAGCGGCTGAAAGCGATAGACCGGATTTTTGCCGATACGCAGGATAAGCTGATGTTCCTTAGAAACTTTAACCAGCAGGCCATGCTGCTCAGTCAGCAGCGGATCCGTCAACAGGCAGATTTGGGGGACGCGCGTTCCTTGTACGATTTAAACTCAGGCCTATGAAAAAGTTAGTTTTAAGTGTGGTTGTGTTTCTGGTTGCTGTCTTTCTGCCTGGGCTTTGCCAGGCTCAGGGACTGGCAGGGCAGATCGGCGGCTTGCAATCTGTTCTGGATCAAGTTTATGCAGATATGCTGCCCTTGTGTTCAGGCTTGATCGGTGCGGGAAGGGCGATTGCGGGTTTTGCTGCGCTATGGTTTATAGCTAACAGGGTATGGCGGCAGATTGCTGCGGCGGAACCGATTGATTTTTATCCTTTGATGCGCCCATTCGGGTTGGGCATGGCCATCGTGCTTTTTCCCATGGTACTATCGGTGATGAACGGGGTACTGGGCATCACCGTAGCAGCAACCTCCGGGATGGTGAAGGATTCCAATAAGGCCATCAAAGCCTTGCTGGATCAGAAGCAGCGGGAGCTGAAGAAGTCGGTCAAGTATAAACTTTATGTCGGGGAGGATGGTAGCGGAAACCGGGAAGCCTGGTATAAATATACCCATCCCAAGGATCCTACAGGGGAGGAAGAAGGCTGGATGGAGGGCATCGGGAACGACATCCGGTTCTGGGCAGACCGTCAGGATTATAAAATGCGGCACAGTTTTAAGCAGTTCATGTCCGAGGTGCTGGAAGTGGTTTATCAAGCCGCGGCTTTGTGTATCAATACGCTGCGTACGTTTTTTCTGATCGTACTGGCAATACTCGGCCCGCTGGTGTTTGGATTCGCGGTCTTTGACGGGTTAGGGCATACCTTGTCCGTTTGGATCGCCCGGTACATCAACATCTTTCTATGGCTGCCCATTGCCAATATCTTTGGCACAATCCTGGGCAAGATCCAACAAAATATGCTTAGGCTAGATATCCAGGAGGTTGCCCAGCAGGGCGATACTTTTTTCTCCAGTACAGATACGGCCTACCTCATATTTATGATTATTGGGATTGTCGGGTATTTCTGTATTCCGACCATAGCAAATTACATTGTGCATGCCGGTGGTGGGAATTCCATGCTGACCAAGGTGAATATGATGGTTTCCGGTGGAACAAGCAGCGCGTATCAGGCAGGTGCCAAAAGTATGGCTGGTGCGCGTGCGGGATCCGGGATGATTGTAGACCGTTTTGATGATGCCAGAAGAAACCTTGCCCATGGCATGGCGGAAGCCTCCGGTCAGGATTATTTCAAAGACAAATTATCCGGTAAATCTTAACCTTAAATATATGTTTACACAATTCAAAAATATAGATACTGCTTTTCAGCACATCAAAAGGTTCAGTATTTTCCTGATCCTGTGCAATGCGCTGGTGATGTGCTTCTGCGTGTACAAAAGTTATCAGCTTGTGGAGGCTTCCCAGAACAGGGTGCATATCCTGTACAATGGGAAAGTGCTGGAAGCAATGGCTTCAGACCGTAAAAGTAACCTGCCGGTTGAACTCCGGGATCACATCCGGACATTTCACCAGTACTTTTTTAGCCTGAGTCCGGATGAAAAGGCGATCCAGTCTGGCGTGACCAAGGCCTTGTACCTGGCGGATGAAAGCGCCAAGAAGGCCTATGACAACCTGAAGGAGCAGGGCTTTTTCAGTAACCTGATTTCTGCCAATATCAGTCAGGAGATCCAGGTGGACAGCATCCGGCTGGATATGAACAGTTACCCCTATCCTTTTACCTGTTACTCGACCCAGAAGCTGGTCAGATCCAGCAGTACGGTTTTTCGTAAACTGGTGACACAGGGGCAGGTGAGGGACATCAAAACCCAGACGGATAATAACCCGCATGGTTTTCTGATCCAGCGCTGGGAGACGGTTTCCAATACCGATGAACCTTTAAAGCCATAGCTATGCGATTTTTTAAGAAAAGAGTTACGGTAGCAGGAAATTCGGATGCTGTCTCGGCACGGATTGCGGGGATGATCCTTACCCGGCAAAGACAACTGGCCGATTACCTGAATGCGAGATGTGCGGGGCTTTCTTTACGGTTCCGGATCGGCCTATTGATCGGGTTTTGTACACTGATCGGGGCTTATCTGATTTATGTGCTGATCTCGGCTTTTAACAATTAATTATTCACCCAAATCAATGATATGATGAACACAAAATCAAAAGACAAACGAAAGTTATTGCTGATGCTTCCCCTGTTGGTCTTGCCTTTTTTAGCCTTGGGCTTTTACGCTCTGGATGGGGGAAAGGGAACTGGAAATAGTACTGGAATGCCTGTTAGCGGCATCAATGCCAGTTTACCGGATGCCAAATTGAAAAAGGCGGATCCTACGGATAAAATGGGGTTTTATGCCCAGGCGGAACGTGATTCTGCAAAGGTTGCAGAAAACGGTTTAATGGCTGCTGCGCAGAAGCTGGGTTTTCGGGGCCGGGAACTGGAACCGCAGACTAGCGCAATTGATGAGAAGCTGGATCTGCTGAATAGGGAGCTGAGCAAGCCTTCGACACCAATTCCAGTTCCTGTTTCCAGGAAGGAACCTGCGAATCTGAAACAGGATGTCGACCGGCTGGAGGGACTGATGAAAACGATGCAGGAGCCAGCAGGTGATGATCCGGAAATGGCGCAACTGAGTTCCATGCTGGAAAAGATCATTGACATCCAGCATCCGGAGCGGGCAAAAGAGAAGTATGCTGATCTTCCTGTTGTTCCCGATAGCTTGTTTAGAGCGATTCCGGCGATTGTGGAAGGCAATCAGAAAGTGACCCAAGGTTCGGTGGTCAAGCTTAAACTACTAGATACCATGCGTATTGGTGGCCAGCTTATTCCAAAAGGACAGCTCATTTATGGTACTGCGGGTTTATCCAACCAGCGGCTGATTCCGGTGATCCGTAACATTCGCCTGGGGACTTCCATTATCCCTGTTGACCTGTCTGTTTTTGACCAGAAAGATGCCATGATCGGGATCAATGCGCCGGAAGCGGTGATCTTGGAAGGGGTCAATTCGGGTGCGAACAGTGCGGTGCAGAACATGCAATTTTTAAGCATGGATCAATCGCTGGGCATACAGGCAGCCGGGGCTGGGATTAATGCGGCCAAGTCACTGTTCAGCAGGCAGGTCAAGCGGATCAAGGTGAAGCTGAAGGCGGGATATCCCGTTTTGCTCCGCAACAACAAACAACAGAAGTCTTATCGATAAATAGAACCTACGATTATGAATTTAAATAACTTAGAGAACTTAGAACAGGAAATGAAAGCTTTGGGCTTTAATGACAGGCTGCTTACGCTGATGCAGGAACGCATGCGAACCAATGTTCCGGACTTTAAGCTGTATGACAGCTTACCTGCCGCGAAGGGTAGGTTAGACCTTACCCTGCATTTTAAACAGTCTGCCAAATCTGATTATTATTATCTGGGCCGTTACGATGCGGCTATGAATAACGATAAGCCGCTGGCGGAAGGGCAGAAATATATGGTCATCACTCCAGCAGCACAGGAGGGGGCAAAGCGGCCTTACAAAGGATTTGAAAACGTTTCAGAAGCGATCGCTCATTTCAGGAAGATGGAAGCCAACGCAGAACTGGCTGTGGGAAAAGATCCATCTGCTAAGGTGATGCTGGCCAATATGGAAAATGGTAAGGTGAATTATGTGTCCAAGGAGTTTAAGCAAACTTATTATGCACAGTCTTTGCCACAGACTTTCTGGCTGGATCAGGGTAAGGGTTTTACCGCCGAGCAGGCAGTGAATTTAATGGAAGGACGTTCGGTTTACCGCGATGACCTGCTCAGCAGGGAGGGGATTTCCTACAAGGCCTGGATGCAGTTGGATAATGAGAAGGCAAGGGACAGGCAGAATAACCTTACTTTTCGCCAGTATGGAGACCCTTCCTATGGTTTTGACGTTCAGAAAGTCCTTGATGCTTATAAGATCAAGGAGCTGGAAGATCCGGCAAAAAGGGAGAAACTGGAAACCGCTATCAAGAATGGCAATAAGCCGATGGTAACGGTGGTTAAGGATGGTCAACCCGCGAAGGTGTTTATTGAAGCGGCAGTCAGGTATGGTAAACTCAATTTCTATGCGGAGAACGGGAAACCAGAGAAACGAGAGGACTTTGCGAAAGAGACCTCCAGGGAAAGAACACTTTCTGTAACGAATAATATGCAAAGGGGTGTTTCCGCGGGGCAGGAACTTTCCAGATAAATTTTATATTCGCAATCAATTTGTAACTAACTATTCATTAACATAAAAAAGAGCAAAAATTATGGAAAAATTCCAAAAAGTGAAGGAACTGGTAGCCCAGGTAGAAGCTGATGCAGCTAAATTCTATGAAAATGGTAACGGTGCCGCCGGAACGCGTGTTCGTAAAGCTATGCAGGATTTAAAGGTATTGGCTCAGGAGATCCGTACTGAAGTGACTGAAAAGAAAAACAGCGCTAAATAAATAACAATGTTTTGGGAATAAAGCCCTGTCTGATTTAGGCAGGGTTTTTTGTTATTATTATACTGACTCCTTCCTTAATCAGACAGACTTAAAAATGAACCCTTTTCGATTAAAGCTAGCTAGTGTGAACTTTTGAATAATCTGAATGTAGCCTTTATTAAGCGAATTTGTGTTAAATTTAACGTGACCAATTCACCACCTAAACTCTCATTGTACCACAATAATGGACGCTAAACCAACTAAAATCCTGAAGCTGCAAAGGCAGTTAAATGTGCCATTTACTCTATTTACCCAGCAGTTTGATTTTCCCTCTTTGATGCATGATGTGGGTTATAGGTTAGACGAAGATGGGGAAGTCATAGGTTTATATTTTGGAATAGGCTTGCCGAAACTGCTGAATCTTGACTTTTTAAGTGATTTTACTAAGCTCCAAGACCTTCTAATTACCGAAAACTATATTTCGGATTTGTCACCCATTAAAGCTTTAACAACTCTAATTAGCCTCGAGTTAAGAAATACAGGATTAGAAGATTTATCGCCGCTTTCAAGCTTGAGGCAATTGAGATATCTAGATTTGAATTTAAATAAAATCACGAACCTGGAGCCACTTACGGAGCTGAGAGAGTTAAGACACCTAAATATCGGAAAAAACCGAGTTTCGGACCTTGAACCTCTTCGTGGGCTTGAAAAAATAGCTTGGCTTACAATCAGTAATAATAGCATTAAGGATTTGTCAGCCATCCTAGCATTACCCGCATTAACACGCGTTGAGCTTTATAACAATCCGAATATAAATATTGATTATCCTCCCGAAGTGGTGAGAGGAGGTTGGACTGCATTAAAGGCCTATTCTAAGAATGCTGGCAACTTAGTTGTTTACCGGAATGTGAAAGTCTTGTTATTAGGTAATTCTACAATAGGAAAATCTAGTTTGCTGAAGCATCTAGAGCACGGAAAGCTCGTAGAATGCGAATCCACACATGGTGTTGTTTACAAGAGACTTGTTTTTAATGATATTACCTACAATTTTTGGGACTTTGGAGGACAAGATTTTTTTCACGCCACTCATCGGCTTTTCTTTAGTCAAAATGCATTGAATATCGTTCTGTGGGGGGACAATGTTAATGCCGTTGCGGATAACAATCTTCCATTAGATTATTGGGTACGCACGGTGCAACAGCTGAATAAAGATCATGATAGTGAGGTTTTATTGATTGAGAACAAAACGGACCTTAATTCTCCAAAATACAAGACGAGCCCGCTAAACCAGAGAGAATTTGAGGATAAATATCCAAACATACACTTTAATTATGAAGCCGTCAGCCTAGCAGACGACCATAGGGTAGATGTTCTAAAACTCACACTACACAGCTTGTCCACTCAGCTTATCAGTAATTTTAAATACCCAGGATTTTATCGAGTATTTAAAGACCGAATTGATGCTTCGAATAAAAGTGTCGTCAGCCTTGATGAAATTAACAATAGACCAGGTAAAGAAAACGTGAATGAGGCATTGAAGCTTTTTCATAATATGGGCTTTCTTCTATATTTTCCTGAAGTAATGCCGGATAAAGTTTTTGCCCGTCCGGAAGAACTGCTTGACCTGATTTACAATAGGGTGCTGAGTGATGAGCGCAAGTATCGACTTACCATTCGGCAGATTGAAGATTCTATTCATGGAAATAGCTTAGATCTTAGTGCCATGGAACTCATTAAACTTCTGAAATATTTCGACCTCATTTTTGAAATCAATGCAGAAAAAGACGTGTTCTTTATACCACAATATTTACCTAAGATTAGCAGTTGGATTAAATTATTTGAAAAAAGCACCTTTTTACCCATAAGTGTTGGGATCAATGCAGATAATTATCTAATGAACTTAGCAATGCAAAAGGTATTTGCTAGGTATGGCACTTTTGTTACCAAGGCAACTCAAGATTATATTTTTTGGAACGATGGAATCATAATTAAAAAGGATGGCTCGATGTTGATGATTAAATTTATTAGGAAACACCAAAGGATTGAATTATACAGAGGTCAAAATGATGAAAGTTACAATCTCGTAAAGGAAATAGTTGATTTTATACTGGACTTGCCTGAACATCCTGATATGCCTAAAAGAAATTTTGGCAATCATTGTATTAAACGCCTTCGCGATGCAAGTGATGAGGGCAGGGAAGGATTTTCACCAAATATTATGGAATACCTTTCCGAGGCCAACCATAAAGAGTTTCAAAGTAGTATGGAAATCGGATACTCTAATGAAACAGATTGGCTTTCTGATTATTTCACAGTCGGTGTAAGTCTAGACGGAGAATACTTTATTGATTGGGAGAACCTTGCCGAAAATAAAGATTTAAGTGATATAAAAATTTACAACGATTCTGGTTTTTCTAAGATAGAAAAGACCGATCGATTTGCAGCCTTTTTAAATATGCCAAAACATTCTAAAGCTGAGCCAGAAAAAATCCTGGATAAGGAATCTCTCGCCAGTACTACTGTAAATTATAATTTTAATGCGCCTGTGACTGCAGGGGCAATAGGTTCAGGAAATACGGTAAATAAACCGTTGATGTCGGCCTCAGAAACAAATGTCGGTAATGACATGAAAAAAGATGAGGTAAGGGACTCGCATGAATATGTAAAAGAAAAGCAAGCATTAAGACGATGGAAAGCAACAGCAGTAGTCATTTTGGGTATATACCTTTTTGCCGCTTTATGCTACATAGTTATTATGCATTATGAATTCGAAAGCATTATTAGTAAATCGGATTGGGTGATTTACAAAAACAGTTTCATATTTGAATTCATTAAATGGAGTTATCCCGTAATAGGCGTCGTATTGGTCTACAAACTTGGCTATGACCGTCTCTTAGATCCCTCAAAAGAAAAAGCTTTCATTGATTTATACAAGAGTAGAAATAAATAATACTCAATACCATGGCAAACGGTCAATCCAAACTTAAGATACAGCTCCCAAATCAGGGATGGAAACAGTTTCTGGCTGCAAGAACCAGAATGCTCGCTGCTTATGATCTTGCTAGGGACTTAGAAAACAACAAGCTGGTAAAGACCAGGCATGGCCGTGTAGCAGAGGCCGAATTCAGAAAGTGGCTGAGCGAATTTCTGCCAAAGCGGTATGCCGTTGCTTCTGGCTATATCATTTCTCCCGGCATTTCGAGTTCCGAGCACATGGTGCACTATGATGTGATTATATATGATCAGTTGGAATCTCCAGTGTTATGGGTCGAGGAAAATCCGGATTCTTCCGGGCAGGGAAAATCGCTTGCAATTCCTGTGGAATATGTCCACGCGGTATTCGAAGTAAAATCCGCATTTAATAAACAGTCAGCTAAAGAAGCTGTTGAACAGCTGGCAAAGTTAAAGCCATTATTGGCTCGACTAGATCCTCCCAACAGTCGCAGCAAGCTGCATCTCCCTGCGAATTTTTTCTGTGCAACTACATTCTTTGAGCTCCGAAAAGAGCATGAGAGGGATTTTGCGGCAATGGACGAACTGGTCGAAGCTACGATGCTAAGGGGATTCTACGGCGGAATTATACTTCGCGCTGATACGCTCGATAAATATTACAGCGGAAAAATATACTTTAGAAACGAAAACATTGATACTGGCCCCAATAATAGTTCGTCATTATCTTTTTGGACAACATCGAAATGCCTTAAATATAAAGATGATGCCTACTTCAGTCTGTTGTTGACATTCTGGGAACAGCATTTTTCGGAATTTGCATTCGACATCATTGCCCTTTTAAAAGGAACTTATCGGCTCAACGTCCTTTCTAGCCTATACTGTATGGGCTCAACCGCAATGGAAAAAGGCAGTTGTGTAGAAACAAGGTATGCTGATCCCGAGGCTGTTAAAAGATACCAAGAGGAAACTGCGGCAATCTTAAAAGCGCAGGGGTTTGTGGGTTTTAAACCTTCGGATCTGTAATTTTTTACAGTTTTTCCTATTGATATTTGATCCGAATTCCAGCAGCACTTTTTTTGGTTAGCAGATCGGTGTAGTATTCAATTGATTGGTCAGTTTGTGCTAAAAGTATTTTTTATCCATGCTATTGTTTGGTGTTCTTTTGATAAATCACTATTTTCATTTTCCTTTAAATAGCTTTCAAGCGAGCTGATCATCTTGTCTCCGTCTGGCATGTTGGCAATTTCTGATAAAATCCTTTCAAAAGTCCCGTCTTTAGGTCGCTTAAAATTCATCTCCTCATAGGTAATCAGCTCTGGATAGAACACGTATGGCGTGAACTTCGCTTCAATTGATTTTATTTCTTTCATGAAATCCGGCTTGAGATTTAGTTCCTTCTTAAAGGATTGGCACAGATTCACCAGCAGATAGGGAGCATAGAATTTATTAAAGCTTTCATAATAGCTATGAAAATTATCGGAGGAGAAAACTGTTGGCCCATCCTTTTCATACCAGCCCATCCTTAACAAAACATTTGGGCTAAAATGTACCATCCTGGAAGTGGCATGGTAGAGAAAATCGTACAGTGGTTTAAGTTTGGAATCTATGGCCATGTGCTCCACGCTTGGGAAAATCTTGTTTTTGTTTAAGCCATTCTTTTCCATCAGTTTTTTCAGTGCGTCTTCCTTTTCCGCAATCATCCCTTCTATCTCTTTGTAGGCTACAGAACGCTGCAACGGCGCGTTCTTTTTCAGGAACATCGTTTGTGCATTGATTGAACCGAACATGAGATAAAGCATATATTCGGAAATAACAGTGTTTGTATCTGAGGAAAAATGCTTTTTCAAAAACTTCATTGTGATCAAATCCTCGCAAAGCCCCCTAAGAAAGGGTGAATAGAAAAAACTGTTTTTGGGTGAGCGGTTTCTGTACAGGAATAGACTAAAGTCCAATGATTTAGCTAAGACTGCTTTCAGGACAGTTGAGTAGGTATCTTTATATAAATCCGGAACCGGTACCGAGTTGTATTCCTGAATCAGGACGTTGAGCTTTTCAAGATGCGATTTAATTTTCATTATAAGCGAATATAGCCAAATCTTCGATCACAGTGGCCTTGTGTTCGCAGAGTATGATCAGATGCGCCTATACGCGTTGTTTACGCCAATCACATTATTGAAAAAATGCAAGTTTGTAAAATCTGAATCTTTAAATTATCTTCAACCAATAAAATTAAAACTCTCAAAGATGGGGTACTGGAAACAAATAATGATTGATAGCCAAGAGGACGAGGAAGGTAACGCAATTGCTGATGCCCTGGGCATTTCCTATTTCGAGCTTAGGGAAACAGATTACGAGATCGAGGAGAATATGAGCGATGAAGGAGTTCTTTATAACTATAGGATCGTCTTTTCTGCTGGCAGTCCAAAAGAAATATTGGATAAGATCGATGGGCTTCATGGCAATTCTGTCAATATCGCTACCGAGGTGCTGCAGGGCGAGTATGCGCAAGACTGGGATTACGATTATGAATATGACGCGATCTCCAGCAATCCTGGACTTTCAGATAATTTTGACCATGAGATCGAGAACTTACGAAAATTGAATGAAGTAGATCTCCAGGATGATGAGCTGAATGCCATCTTGAAGCGCCAGATATATATCGGAGTTATGGGTACGATGGAAACCTTCCTCTCTGAAACATTTGTCAAGCTTGCGCTCGCAAATCCCGTCAATCTTGAAAAGTTCGTTAAATTCAATCCGGAGTTTGCAAATAGGAAATTCGACTTGAAAGATGTCTTCGAAGCCTACAAGAACATCGAGCAGACTGCAAAAGGCGTTATGCTCGATACCATCTACCATAACCTTCCTGTTGTAAGGGAAATGTACCGAAGCACTTTTGAAATTGCTTTTCCAGCGATCAAAGAACCGATTCAGTGTGTCAAGGTACGTCACGACCTGGTACACAGGAACGGCAAGACCAAAGATGGCGTCACTCATGTATTGGATTCTAATACTATCGAGAATACGATAGAAACGGTCAAGCAGCTAGTGGCAGGTATTGTAGCAGAAATTGATGCAAAAGATGACTTGGAAATCGATTTCTCAGGACTCTAAAAAACGAAATTTTGGTTGAAGAGTTTAACTAACTTTACATTCGATGATAGATGATTCAATGAAAGATAAATTACTTTGCTGCCAATGTATAGATGAGGCATATTTGAAAAATATGGTGAGCGAAACGGGTTCCGAAGGCACATGTAATTTCTGTGGAGTTGTTGCGTGTTCATTTACATTAGGTGAACTTTCTGAGCTTGTTGAAGGTGTTTTTGAGGATCACTATCAGATGTCATTTCCTCAAATGCCAGACTACGCACCAGATGGCGAACCTGCAGCAGAAGCGATCATGAATCTTGGTGGGTTTCCTGAGAACGCTGCCGTACAAATACGGGAAATTCTTGAAGATGATTACTACAGTTTTGATGCTGTTGCTGAAGGTGAGGCTATTCCCTTTGGGGATGATACTTATTATGTGGAAAGTTCCGTTGACGTTCGGGATTTAGAATCCCAATGGGGAGAATTTGAACGGACACTAAAAACCGAGGCAAGATTTTTTAATGCGAAAGGCTTCGCTCTTTTAGAATCCATTTTTACAGGTTTGGAGGAACTCTCCACGAAAAGTGCTAAATCTGCGTTACTAAATGCAGGGCCAGGATGTGAAATTGATCACTTGTATAGAGCAAGGGTTTTTCAATCGACTACCGAGTTACAAAAGGCTTTGATTGATCCGGTTCGGGAACTAGGACCTCCGCCGGCGAACCAGGCAGTTGCAGGAAGGATGAATGCGCAGGGAATCGCTGTTTTCTATGGATCCGATCAACCTGAAATTGCTGTGGCGGAAGTACGTCCTCCTGTAGGAAGCGAAGTAGCTGTTGCTAAATTTGAGATCATTAAAGAATTAGTGCTTTTAGATCTTACGGCATTTCCAGCACTGTCTCCGTCTGGAAGTTTGTTCGATCCAGTTTTTAGCGAGAAGAGACGTAAAACGCAATTTCTTAAAAATCTCAGTCATCAAATGGCCATTCCGGTGATGCCTAACGAACAGGCAAATGAATATTTAGTTACTCAGGCAATCGCTGACTTTCTCTCCTACAAAACAGATGTAGTTATAGACGGTATTATTTATCCAAGTGTTCAAACGGATCAAACTGGTACAAACGTCATACTTTTTCACAAATCGTCTCGAGTGGAAGCAATCTCACATCCTGAAAATATACGAATATCATCTAGCGTTCGCGATCTCGCCCCTGAAGGTTATGAGAAGTCATATACCATTTATGAAGAGAAAATTAGCGAAGATACGGTCAACGCTTACAGAAAAATTGATCCATTTAATACAATATATGGTCATGGAAGGTATACTAGGGACAATAGAAAGCCTGTTTTAAGGTTAGATACCGATCACATCTCAATTCATGATATTAAGGGTGTGCGTTATACTAAGGATGTACAGCCTGTATTCAAAATGGAAACTGATTATTCATCTTCACAAGACCTTGATTGGTAGTTTTGTTGTGCTAGTTTGCGTCATTTGTACAATAGTTTCAAAAGCACAACCATTGAATCCTGAGAGCCTGTGCTTCGATCAATTTATAATTTCAATGCTATGGCAGATAAATGGTATAATCCTATTGAGCAGTTAAAATCGGGTGTTCATTCAGTTATGAATTACTTGAGCAGTGCATTGTCATCGGAATTGCAACATGAAATCACCAATGCAAATATTCAGTTTGTATATGATGACGAACCGCTGCCAATCAATACGCCAAAAGCGGATCTTGAAGGTCATCGGATCTTACTTCAGGATACATATTTGGCATTTTTATGGTGCTGTAGTTATATGACAGTTGCCTTTAATACGATGTATTATGAGAAGGCAATGAAGGATGATAGCATTGCAGAGTTAAAGGATGTCCCGGGGTTTGGCAAAGTTCAGCTGACTTTGAACTGGGCTAGGTCGCTAAAGCATAAAATTTCGCATTGGCCGCCAGACGCTGGGAGACCAGATGTACCTGATATTTGGACAGAACCGGCTACTAACCTTTACCAGGCTTGTGTATCTTATTTGTTATTTCATGAAATTTGCCATGTCATCAGGCATCAGCATTTACTGGATTTGGTTACGCGAAGATTGAATCCGTACTATGAGTTAACTGAACATGACCGGAAGCAACTTTATGATGCTGAAGTCGAGGCTGACCAGTTTGGCTTGGATTGTTTGATGGGCAATTCTGCAAAAGAAGAAGTCATAATGGTGAAATGTCTCGGTGCTGTGCTGGCGCAGCTATCGAATTTCTATTTGCTTGATACTCCTGATACCCGAGGAGGCACCCATCCGGATTTCGATGTGAGATTGCGTTCGATTCTGGAGAAGGTAGATTTAAAAACTGAAGCAAACCAGATCCAATTGGATGCACATGTAAGTAATGGGCTGCAGTTATTTTTTAAATTAACGGATAAGGATTTCATCCCTGAAGGCTATAGCAGAGAAACATTTAAAAATTTTGAAGCATTGCATTCTTACCTATTTGGGATGATTGATCAAATGAAAAACGCTTCCCGCTAGTTCGCTAGAAAGGCGCTTCTTCGGTGATCATGAGTTTCGGTTTTTTGATTCGTTTTTTTGGGAGATCATCCTCAATTTTATAGGCGAAGGTGACTGACCCTTTTGATTTTGTGTAAGTTTCCATACAGGATGGAATGCCGGTGCTTTTTCTTTGTTTTGCATTGAGTCCTGATTTGACACTGCTATTTCTCGCCAAAATTACTCCTGTCACAGGGTCTGTTTTTACTCGCCTTTGCGTTCTGATTTTATCAGATTTAGCCCTAGATAATGCAAAACCGAATTCATTGAATATTTCAAAAAGTGCAATGTTGACCTGTTTATCAAGTTCCAGGATCTGGTGTTCTATATCCAAAAAACTGTAGGCCGCGATCCATCCTTCAACAGCATTGCGAACTTTTACCAACACCTGGAGCAGGCCAAGGGTCTGATCAGGATAATTTTCTTTAAGAGACTTCAAAGAAGAAAGGTCTTTTAGTTTGTTGATGACCGAAATTATCTTTTTGTCGGAAACCGTGCAGTTTTTTCCGTCAAACTTCACGGATAAGAAACTGAACTGTGTTTCTGCGGGCTTAAGAATGCGACTTATTTTTTCACCAGGTGCTGCGCTGGACTTCAGTGGGTAAAGTTTTAAACCCAGTTTGCTTTCTAGTTCATCGACAGCAATCAAATATGCTGCTTCGGCATCTTTTTTCGATTTACACATGATAATAAAGTCATCTGCATAGCGGATCATTTTTATATTTTCCCTGATCATGCGCTGATCGAATTCTGAAAGGAATACATTTGCCAGCAGCGGGGATAATGCATTTCCCTGCGGTATACCTTCTTCTGCACTAACAAAGATGTCGTCGTAGATTTTTAGATCACGTTTTTTAAGTTCTTCTCTGTTTCCTAGTTCCTGATTGAGAGAACCCTGTAGCAGATGGTTAATTGAGTCGTCCGGTAATTTACTGTACAGGTCTTTTAATAACATGCTTTTATTTACCGTTGGGAAGAAACTTTGGATATCTGCTTCTAGAACGTGCGTATAGCCCTGTTGATAGTATGATGCCATTTTCAAAATGGCATCCTGAATACTGCGTTTTTTTTGATAGGCAAAACTGCATTTATTCCTGATTCTATAAGTCCTGGCAACTTTGGCTTCGACTTTAAGCGCCAAAGCCTTATGTACAATTCTATCATTTACCTCAGAAATCAATAAAGGGCGGTGGCCTTTGTTTTTCTTCGCTAATGCTACTCCTTTAACCTTAGAAAATGTGAATGTTCGTTTAATTAGGGAATTTGAAAGTGCCTGGATGTTTTTATTGAGGTTCGTTTCAAAATCTTTGATAGATATCTTGGATAAACCAGTTGATTTTTTATTGGAGGTATTGAGTAGTTTCCAGGCTTTTTTAAGGTGCTGGATGGTGGAGATTTGTTTGATTAATGGTGAGGATGCTCTTGAGGCCATATTTATCTATGAAGTGTGGGTCCAAACTGTTGTAGTCCTTGCAGGTCCATTCATAATCACAGGAGAGAGGTTATCAAACACAGTAATGGTAGATAATACCACACTTTACGCTTAACAGTCTCTTTAGCATTAGCCATCGTCAGGCGCTTAGCACCGTTCATTGTCATAACTTTTAGTTCCCGGCCTCCAGCCAGGCTCCATTTCTTTGTTTTTTACCTTTCATACTACTTTGTTTAGGCGTATCTACGCAATATAAAGCTACAGTTTTTTATCACTTTTGCAACTTTTTTGAAAATAGTTGAAGGCCGCCGCTCCCCGCCCTTTAAAAGTCCCAACTCCACTGATATGGTTACCCCGAACCTGCAAGTAAAAGTGTCATTAGGTTTGCACAGGAGAGAGGTTATCAAACACAGTAATGGTAGATAATACCACACTTTACGCTTAACAGTCTCTTTAGCATTAGCCATCGTCAGGCGCTTAGCACCGTCCATGACATGCACAAAGATAATAATTTCTACAAGACTTGTGCTGACGTGCCTTCTTCAATTATTAACATGTTCTAGCTATCTCGCATTTTGGTGAATAAGCGGCAAGGAGTTTGTGTTCCCATGAAGTGGGAAATTCTGATCATTTAGATGAAAATTTGCATATCGTCTGTGATTTGATCAAGGAAGGCCTTTACTTTTTCGACCTTACGATCGTAGTCAGCTACATCATTTACGATTTCATTAAAATTTCCATCATCAGAAAGCGTGTATTTTATGTCAGCCAGTAGCAAAAACCATTCAGCTTTTTCAGCGGAAAGATAAGGGCTCGATTTCCGAAGTTTGAAATAAGGTGTTAAAATCGTTTTTCGAAGCATTCCTTTTTGGGACCAGATGAGTACTTTATCGGTCTTGTCCAAGACGTAGCCCAATACCTGATCGCCGATAAACCCTACTTGTTTATCAAAGAAACGTTTATTTTCAATTTGGGTGTAAACTGACCTGGTTAATTTTTTGCCATTGATCTGCAAGAATTTTATTGTAATATTTTCAGCGGATATTTTAAATGTGTCCATAGGTGAAGGGTCGGTCAGGCAAGATAATAATGAAAGCCTTTGCTAAAAAGTGATCAGGTGGTTTGTGGAAAAGTTTTATTTAAAACGCTGTTGTATTTGGTGTTCTAGTTGTGTGCCCTGGTCAGAATCGAATGGGCGTTCTATTCGGTCGGATTAAAGGAAAGGCCACTTATTTTGTGTTTTTCAATAAGCCCGGATTCATGTGAATAGTGTGCTTGATAAAAACAGAAATCTGCTCTTCCGTTCTGTCTGCATTTTTGTTCTATAATTCGGATGATACGGATCTTGTCAGCCACTGGTGTATTCATTCCGAAAATTATACCTTCTAGAGAATGGAAATCATATTTGAGCTTTCGTGAATCCGGGGCAGTATAATCAATAATATCTCCATGAACTATTAACCGATATTCTTCTTCGTAAGCCCACTCTTTTAATTTTACGGTCGCTCCCTTAAAAAAGTTGGTCCAGTATTGATCATGCCATCCTGTTTCGGTTCCGTTTAAATGTGCACCGCATGGGCTGAAATTTCCTTTTGTATCTTTATACCACAAAGCATTTAAGATGCTTCTATTAGTTCTGCCCAGCGATCTGAAAAAATCAATTTCCACATGCCTGTTGTGGTATTCGATTTCCCGAAATAAATGAGGCCGCATGCCTACGGTGGAGCCATCGGAATACCCGTATTCTGTTTCAAGTTCAATCACTGTCTTGTCATTCTCCATCTTTTCTTTAAAAATTAGGCAAGCACCCTTATGGTTATCACCATAGTGTGCCCAAACTGCAGAGTTACTACAGTTCTTTAGAAACGATGCAGAATACCAGTCAGGGAACATTAAGACTTCAAGCCGGGTAACAAAGTTTTGTGGAAGTTCTGTCAGAAAGAAAAATTTGTTGGAATGGATCTCGAAATCAGATGTTTGGTAGAGTTTAGCTAGATAGGTATCTTCCAGGATATGATTTCCGACTGAAAACAATGTTTGAGCAAGATTTTTAACTTTTGAACTTTTTTTCTTTTCCAGCATATTGATTAGCTTGAACACATTTCGCTTAAGAAATGAATCTTCGAAAGTCTTCATGTCCACCTGAAAAAATGGTTTTGCAGCCAGCCCTTCTTTATAATAAACCTGAGACACTGCATTTATAGCAAAGGGATGAATCAGCCTGATGTAGGTGGTCAGTTCATCTCTTCTTAACGGATTGCTCCTTTTACTAAGGCTGCCAGGCAGACTGCTAATGAAATTATGCTGAAAAAAAAGTTTTCTGATGTCTTCAAATAGTCTTTTATGTAAATCTGTGGGTGAAAGTGGATATTCAGGGAGATCATCCATGACAATGCGTTTGCTTTCTCCCAGCAAAATCAGCAGAAAATAGATTCTTTCCACTGTTCTCAGGTAGTGGTTCAGCATGTTTTCCCAAACAATATGATCGCCACTCCATATAATATCTCTATAGCCCTCCATCGGATCATTCAATTCCCCGGGAGTTGCGAAATATATCTCCTGATTTTCCAGTTCGTGGAAGCCGTCTAACAGGGCATTTATGTTTCTGAAACGGTACATGGCTTATTTGTGGGATCTAGGTTATTTTGCTAATTACTTATTGCTTGAAAATTGGTTTACACTTAAGGCAACTTTGTGTTCAATGTCGAGCGAGCCGAATATTAATTCAGACGGGAGCTCATCAAAATAGAAAAAGCAACTCATTGTTGGCGTGACTTCACCTGTTTGCCCGATCACCCACCATTCTTTATCAATGCTTTCTTTCTCAAAATCTCCAATTACGATTCCCGAAATTGGAGGGACATGGCCTTTCGGCCCTTTTCGAACTATGGGTTTGACCGTGTTTTTCTCTCCAATGGGCACGCCGCAATAAAATGGCCCCCATGTTCCGACCCTTGGTCTGATTTCTATAACCTGTTTATTGAACATTGGTCCTCGGTATTCAAAGGAGTACGGCTCCAGCGGCTTTCTGGCAATATTGGGATTTCTATCTTCCAGTGCTGAGACAATGCGCTCCTTCCAGTGTTCGTCCTGAGTGCTAACATAAAGCCTGGTTTTGATGGCTGCAGGGATTAAATTGGTATCCACTGAGGATGGGAACAAACCGATTATAGGAAAAATTTCACCTCTGTTTTCTAAGGCGCGTGATAGGGCATAAGCGATTTCTTCTTTGCATGGCTCGCTGCCAAGACTGTTTTGCGTTGCTACAATCATCCATCCATCGCACTCGCTCTCCTTAGTTATAAATGAGTCGATCTGTTCCCAAAGTCTTTTTCCCGCTTTTATATTCCAGCGATCAAGTTTAATGCTGATTCCGGCACGCTCCAGTTCCTGCGCTATAAATTCGACATCACCTCCTTTATTGTCTTCCCAGGCATAGGTTATCCAAAGTGTTTTCATGTTATTCGTTGGTATCAATGATTAGCGTTATTTGGGGAAAATGAATTGACCAGGCTATCCAGTTCAGCTTTTGATGGCATTCTCCTTTTTGATGTACTTCCTTTGATTGAATCTTGTTTTTCAAGGTATTCAAATGCTTGGGAAAGGCCTTTGTGCATTTGTTGATTAATGCTGTCGTTTTTCTGCGCATCTACCTGAAATTGCTGTTGTTCCTGCTGAAACTCGCGAAGCGTTTTCTGAACTCTTTCTCCCGAGTTGTATTTGAATATTTCTTCCTGGGCAGGTTGTAGCCAGTAAGCAAAATAGTAGTTTTCAAGCACGGAGAATTTATCCTGCTTTTCTCTCAGGCTAAGATTTTTATTCACGAGGAAGTCATGAAGTGAATTATGCAGTACAGTGGATACTTTTATGGTATTGAATCCAAATTCATTGTTTGATAGTAAAAAAATACGTCCATACGCAAGGTCAAAATCTGAGCGCCATTTCTGGTAAGCTTGCGTGAACTCTAGTGTATTTTCAAATTCCATTGTAGGTTTGCTGGAAACAGAATCCCTCTGAATAGCGTAGATCATTAATTCACGCCACAGTCGGTACTGCTTCATGTACTCGTCACACGCATCCACAAAATCTTTCTTTTCATCTAGGTATAGCTGAACTCTTTTTTCTTCATTGTTGAAGTAATGCTGGGCTGCGATAGTGAAAGTGCCTGTTATAAGCGAGGCAACCAAAGCAATGGCTGCACCGGTTATCAGGGTACTGTTTTTCTTTTCCGGTTCTTCCATTATTTATTGTTTTTCTGCAATATCGGTTTTCTCGATGATGTATTCTAAAAGCTGTTTGGTTATCATGAAGTTTATATTTTGGCAGTCCCAAGTTATGTAAAACATGAGTGAAATACCAACCGATTATCTGTTAGGGCCCAGGATATTGTGAATCTATTTGTCAGAAGAGTTTAAGATTAAATAGTGATTGGCAGGAGCTAAATTGAGTGCCGGAATATGATGAGCAAGGTTACAGTATTCAAATCCATTTTCTTTCCATCCGTAATCAAAACAGAATTTCCAGTAACGACCGTATGAATCACGCTCCACACTGGTGAAGAACCTGAAATTGAATCCTTTGTCAACTAGCTCTGCTCGTAAAATTGAGAAGGTAGCGTTTGTGCTCAACTCTTCAGGTTTATAGGCTTTCAAAATCTCATGGTTGTTTCTGATGATCTTGAAGATCTCCGGCAGATTGTCATATTCCTGAAAGCGTTCTGCTTTACGTCGGTTGCTGTTAAAAGTGTTTTTGCAATAGGTATCACAGAATCTTTTGTCGGCTCTGCCGAAAATCTGCTCTCCGCAATTCTCGCAGTGTTTTTTGTCGGTTTGGGTTATTTGACTCATAATGAGGAGTTAATGGCGATATTGATTAAACGATTTTATCGGATAAATGTTTGGCGAATCGGATAGCCGTTGTATCGATTGGATAAGTTTAAAATGAGTCTTTTAACTTTTTTTTGCTCCTCAGATTTGTACTGGATCAACACAATATGTTATGAAAAACAAGACCATAGTATCTGAAAGCTTTTCCAGTTCGAACAAGCATTACTTTCTTGATTTTAAGGTTGCTGAGAATAACAGCAACTATATACAGATCACTAGGAGTGATCTGCAGCAAGACGGTTCTTACCTCCGTAACCGCGTAATTGTCTTTGAGGAAGACTTCTATTTTTTGATTCAGGCCTTTTCTTCACTGTTTCAAAGTGCTGCTTATCACAAAGAGCAGAATAAAACGACTAAAGATCTTTTTCATGAAAAACAACAGGAGCGGGAACGTGGGATCAAAAGCTGGGATCCGGAGTTCCGGCCGAGGGAGAAGCTGTTCAATCATGGTGTATCAGCTATGGAGGATGCTGAGCTGCTGGCGATTCTGATCCATTCGGGAACTCCGAATGAGACGGCGGTGGATCTTGCTGCCCGGATATTGGACAGTATTGATGGCGAGGTTAGTAAGCTTGGTGCTTTGTCGCACAAGGATCTGTGCCGGTTTAATGGTATGGGACTTGCCAAATCGAGTAGTGTCATTGCTGCAATGGAATTGGGCAAACGTGCATTTGCCAAGGAGATGATGCTGAAACGGATCAAAATTGCTACTGGTGTGTATATAGCGAATTAGTTTCATGCTGCTTTAAGGTTGTTGATGACCGGTTAAAATTTCCACCCTGCTTTTTGCAGGCAAAGGTCTCAACAATTCCCTAGCCTTCAAGACTGAACCCTTCGGGTTTTCAAGAAAAAATCTTCCCTGCTCGCTGCGCTCGCGAGGTTTTTTTTCCTGAAAAGTCTTGCATTGCTATGGAATTGGTTTAGGTGCGGGTGCTTATCAAAAAGCCAGGAGGCCGCTGCCGACTGATTTTTCTAAAGAGATCAAACCATGAAGCAAAAAAACAACAGGAGCCCACCGGGCGCAGCAATTTACAGGGGGCACAGGCCGCAGATTCCAGTAAAGCAATTATTCAGTTTCAAATTTTAATAATTAATATTATGGCACATCATTTAAATTATAACGAACAGACAGATAAATACAGCTTTTTTACGGTGAAGGAAAAAGCTTGGCATAAACTTGGGCAGGTGATTGAATGTTATCCGACCAGTGCGGAGGCGATCATTCATGCGGGTTTAGATTACACGGTGGAGAAAAGGCCTTTGTTTACTTTAAACGGGGCGGATCTGGCGCAGTTCCGCAATCCGGATGCTGATGATTATTTTGATCAGATCCAGCCGGATATTATTGTTCCTGATTATTTCGCTAATGTGCGTACCGATACGGAGGATGTGCTGGGATTGGTGGGTAAGGATTATACCATTGTGCAGAACATTGATGCTTTTTCCTTTTTTGACAGTATTGTAGGCGGGGGTGATGGGGTATTGTATGAGACCGCCGGGGCATTGGGGAAGGGTGAACGTATTTTTATCACAGCGAAGCTTCCGGATTATATCCGGGTCGGTAGGGAGGACTGTATTGAAAAGTACTTGTTTTTGACGACTTCTCATGATGGTTACGGTAGCATTATGGCTGCTTTTACCCCGATACGCGTAGTTTGCCAGAATACGCTTAACGCTGCATTGAAGCATCACACCAACTGTATCAAAATCAGACATACTGCCAGTGCACAGGATCGTTTAAAGCAGGCGCACCAGTTATTAGGAATCAGTAATTTATTGGCGAATGAGCTGGAAGAGGTGTTTAACCACTGGGCTAGAATTCCGATTACGGACAATTTGGTGAAGCGTCTGGTGCAGATTGCCATGGCACCGAATAAGGAAACGCTTCAGCATTTACACTCCGATCAGCAAGACCAACTTTCGACCATGTACAACAATGTGGTCAGTAACGTGATGGAATATGCGCTTTCCAGTCCCACACAACAGGACGAAAGTACCAGGGGGACATTGTATGGCGCCTATAATGCCGTTACCGGATATTTCCAGAATGTCCGCAATTATAAGGATGATGAAACTAAGTTCAAGTGCATCATGGACGGGATAGGAGCGCAGCGTTCCCAGACTGCTTTTAACCTGTGTTTGGAGTTCGCCCAGTCTGGCGCGGGTTCAATTAATTAATCATCAGGGGAAATGCGCTCTCCCCCTGCATTGTTCATTTAAATTTCTAGCGATGAAACCTTTAAATCAATTGACCAGTACCGAGAAGGCGAGGACGTTGCACCGCCTTTTCCCCAAAGAAATGCCAGCGCTTTTAAATTACCTACAGCAATCCTGTAAGGATTTGTCAGAGAACCGGGAACAGCACCGGAGGAACTGGGGGCAAGAGTATTTTACTTTTGATGCCTGGCTGAATCTGGCTTTACACACTGATCTGCTGATTGAAAAACACCGGGATCAGTTGGCGAAAAGCTGCCATGTATTCGCTGACCAGTTGTGTTTCAGCTATACGGTTGCTTTCGTGAACAGAGGCATTATTCAATATGCAGCGCAGGTATGTACCGACGAAAAGTTTAAGCTGGCGGTGGAACTGCTTTATAAATAACCCAATGTTAAATTAAATCAAATGGTCATGAATGTAAAGGGATTGCTGGTGCTGGATGCAGCACTGGCGGAATTTGAGCAGGATATGTTAACTAGTATTGCTGAAGAACTCAGGCGCATAGGGCGGAAGGTTCAGCTTACAGAATTTGAATATAAGCCTTTTTATGAAGAAGTCCGGCCTTATGTGGAGGCCATTTCGATGGAAGGCAGTTTTGTGGTGATAGAAACGTCTTTTCATGATATGGATGCTAAATACCTGTATCATTTTATTGAAGATCTGGAAATCAACCACCGGGATCTGATCACCCTGCTACATTTTTTAAAGGTCATCCCGGGGAAGAATAAGAAACTGGGATCCTATCGCGAGCACTGTAAACAGGAGTACATTTTCTACGGTGGAGACGATACTGATGCCTGGATTTGTGTCTGTGGCAATCATGCAGATAGGGAAGGGTTTTCAAGTTGTGATCTAGATGGGAATGATATGGAGCCGGAGATAGGTACAAACTGGGATGGATTGTATCGCTGTAATTCCTGTTGCAGACTTATAGATCAGGGCAGTCGAAAAATTGTTGGGATTAATTCAAATCCTAGAACCGAGGGTGGTTCATAGTGTGAATTATAAATGAGTATGAACTAAAAATATAGATCATGAGTTTTAGAACAGAATTGGCGAAAATAGCCTTAACGCAAATCAACTTACAAACCTTGGTGCAGTTTGAAGAAATGACAGAGGAAATTGATTTGTTTGAAACCGCAGTTGCAGAATATGACGGGGTGATCATCCAATTACTTTTCCCGAATCCCACAGCAGGGTATCCGAAATTTCAATTGTTGAAAACCGATATTGGTTTACCCGATCCGACCAGTTTTTTTAAAAATGGGATAGGGAAAACGGATTTAACCGTTCAGGAAGTCATCGCTTTGGTAAACGTTTATGTTCAGGATGCTGAGGAGTATTATCAACAGAGGATGAAACCACCGGATTTATAAATTTTATTCAATTTTAAAAATATGAGGCAATTGATCTTTTCAATGCTGCGGCTCTTTGCCTCAAAAATTAACATAACATAAAAAATGTACTGATCTTATTAAAGAAGAACAAAAAACTGAAGCTTTAGCAAGGTGGCTTTTGTTTTTAGTTGCCATGTTGGAAAAATGTTTCGTTTTTCAACTGTCGGTTTGAGTTAGGTTTTATAGATTTGAATATGGGGTATACTTTGAAAATAGGACAGGCTGTTAAGCGCTATGACAATAAACGTAGAATGGATCAGATCGATTGCGAAAAAGTTTTTCTAATGGAAGCTCCCGCATTTGGCGAGTTGACCGACCATACTAATGTCAGGATGCCTTCCTATTCCACTTGGGAGATCTTCGCAGAGGAGGTAGGGCTTTACAATTTCTTTTTTGATAAGGAAATGGGGCTGTTGAACGGTGCAGATGGGGTATTCCCATTAACTCAAGCACATAAGGAAGTTATTGACGCGGCATGTGCTGCTTACGTGGAAAGGTACCCTTTTGTCTTTTCAGTCAAGGCGATAGATTCTCTGAGCGAGGAAGATTTCCACTTCGAACGTCTGAGGTGGCTCAAGTTCTGGACAGACTGGGCACTCACGAATTGTGACACCCCGATATTTATGAATGAGCAGTAGCTTCATGGCTTCCTTTGTTAGCAGATTCAGTGCTCTTCCTCGTTACTCCATTTCAATTCGATGTCGATGAGATGTTTGAGCCTCCATTGTAGAATAGAGACCTTAAAAATAACGGCTTGTAAAATGAGCGGTATATGATGGATTAACCATAAAAATGATTGAACGTTTGATAAAGATTGGACTGAAGGTTATCTTTAGGTATATCAAATTGAATTAGCTACGGAAACACTCTTCCAAATCAAGAAAATCCAGAAGACTTCAAGGAATATTGACTATTTCAGACCTGTTTTAAAAGTAATATCTAGTTTTCTAAAAATTATACTTGCGATTACCAGTACTTCGGTCATGTCAGACAGTTGTGTATCTTCAAGAATCTTAGGATTATGCGCTTTTGGATTTCTATACATGCTGAAAAATCCTTTAAGAAAGTTTGCGAAACCTTTATGCTCACTTTCTTCACTTGGACTTTTCAACATATTAAATGCCAACATAGGTCTTTTATCGCGACCCAATCCAAAACAATCATCTACAAGGTCACTGCCGTCTGAGCTATATCCACTTTTTATTCTTAGATTTTCAGCGATAGATTTTGTTATCTCCAGGATAGCATGAAAATAGTTCTCTTTCAGCGCTTCTTCCTCACAGTAGAATACAATTTCAGGATGAATTGCAATTCCATGTATCTTTTCTTTGATTTTATTTGACCTCTCTTTTGCTTCAGAAACTGTTCTCGCTTTTACGACGGTTTTGAATTCCCCATATCTATCAATTTCTATCCCTTCATAAAGTAGTTTTGAGTTCATCAATGTTCGGTCATTTTCAAATACTGCTTCGTCATTATATCTTTTTGGATTCAGAATATTCTTAATAAGAGCTAAAACATTGTTTCCACATCTATCCTGAATTTGTCTTTGTTTTAAAGCATAATAAATACGGTCAGTTTTATTTGTTCCAATATTACTTTCCGCTATTCCAGCATTGCTCAATTGTTCCGATATCTTTGTGTGGGTTAAAATATTAGAAATATTATCCGCAATATTTCTTAGTGTGAGTTCGTCAAATGATTTTATCATTGGTCATATAATTTCATGTGTCTCAAGTAAAAAGATTGCAAGAGTTGTCGCTGCTCCAACCGCAAGTCTAGCATGACGTTTATTCAAGCCTGTAAAGTTTGAGTTTTTGCCATGACCGCTACCATAATCATTTCTAAGTTCGCATATACCATGAACCACTGCTCCAAGACTTGATAAAATGGTCTTAATCGTCTTAGAAGCTTTTTTTTCGTCAGGAATATCGGAAGGTGAAAGTTTTAACTCTTTGTTAGTGTTTTTGAGCAATTGCAGTAGATCCCAAGATTTTTCTGGAACGATGTTCCTTTCTCCTAATATTTTTAGACAGCAAGTTTCTATTAATTCCTTAGCAATGCCAATGGCTACATGTGGCGCATTATCAATTGCAGATTCCATTAAGGTTATCTGCTGGCTCACATAATCGGCATTCAGTTTTTGTGATAATACATTATTATTAGCTTCTATTGAACTAAATCCTGCAACAATCTTTCTTCCACTGAATATTGGTTTGTTTGAAATTTTGGCTTTTTCAACTATTTCGAATCCATCATCCTGTAAGTTGTCATTAAAAATCTGAAGGAGTTTATTAACCTCAGTAGAATCTGCTCTTACAATTGGATGAATCATTTCAGATAGAAACTGCAGAAAATCGGAATCATCACAGTTCAATAAATTTAGCCTACTGTCGTTGAAAACCCAATCATCTGGCCAATCATTTGGATTGTTTATTCTGTGCTGCCACAAATCTCCGGACATATTCTCAAATCGGTTATCATCCGAAGGAAATGCACCCAAGTCGAACACTCTCGAGAGAAAATCGTGTTCTTCCAGACGTCCAGAATACCAAATTCCTTCTACCCGAATAAAATCAAATATATTTCTTCTTGTTATGGTGGTTATAGCGTTCAAGTTAATTGGTTTTTATCAAATTTATGCTTTCAGAATGGCATTTCAATACTTACAGCTAAATCGTGAATAATTACAAAAATAGTTCAACTTTAGAATCTAACTAGAGATGTGAAGTGCGCCATTTTAGATCAAAGTCGGCCTTTAAGCTCAGATAGTATTGATCGAACAGACTCTAGAAAGTAGGCTACATCTTTTGGCTTGATCTCCTTTGGCTTATGTACCAGTGTATTCCTAAATGTACGGGCGCTATTTAATGTATACAGCTCAGTTTCATTGATAGTATTCGTTTTAGACAACTCTCTGATTGCTTCAAGGACTGTATTGTTTCTTAAATTTATTCTCTTTGTTCGATTAATTAGCAGTTCCTCTAATTCTGCCCAGGCCTGTAAGAATTCTCCCAAGTCACCGGCTTTAAGTTCTTTTTCTGCAAACTCTTTAATTTCATCGCATAGCTGTTTAATGGGATCATCGTCTGGATACAGAGATTTTTTTGGTATTCTATGAAATCCTTCTCCCCAGAAACTAGGATTATTAGGGATCTCAAATTTTGCGACTAACCTGTTATTAAAATCCATTTCGCTTTTTGAATCATAATTGGTTGTGATGTCGTCGGTACCTATAAGATACCCTTCCTGAAAATATGGACGAAGTGCATTTGGGGGGCAAATGCTTAACAATCGTATATTAATAATGTCATGCTCGGAATTTACGCTGATCCGGTTGGTCAGGTAAGGCATTCCAAAAGCATAAACAAATGCTGTAGGACTTTCATTATCCATCATAGCGAAAGAACAGGCAACCCTCAAAGAATGTGTGAAGTCAATGAGTGGTGTTGCACAAACCTCGTAGTGCTGAAGAATACTCCACTGAATGGATTTTCGCTTTTTAAGGTCACGGTACCCATCGATTTTTTGCTCTTCAAATAAATTGATAAGTGCTTTACTTGCTCCTTCTAAGATATCAAACCTGTTTTCAAGTTCTCTAATTGGTAAATAGTCTCCCCGGTAAATCGTTGGATAGAACGTCGAACTACCAGCTTTGTTTTTATAATCACCTGTTTGACCTCTGTAGAATAGCATATGATCTTTGTTTCTGTAGGATAACCTAGCTGTGTGCTCTACAAGCTCACGGAAGGTTGATACTTTAAAGGGGGTACCTGATGCAACCTTGTTGGGGTCCGTAAAATGCTTATACAATTCTGAGGTCAGTTCTGGCGTTATTTTTCTCATTTTCACTAAGCTATTTAAAATCTTTCAAATATTGGAAATCAAATTAATTCCAACGGTGGATAGCATCCGCATAATTTTATTTCAATTTTGTTACTTTGTATGTGGATTTGTTTTTTCAAAAAAATCAGCCATTAAAGCTAAATCAGATAGAAAAAAGTTCGAGATTTGTGCACTAGCGACCAAAGAGAAACTTGAATGTTTGATATATAGGGTGGCATATACAACTCGAAAATTAATGTACATTTATAATAGTTGTCAACATTATGGGGTAAATTACCACTGATGATTTTTGAAAATGCTAAAATGTTGCTTATTTTCAACAAGTTATTGGTTCTTAATGTGTTATAATTTGTGCATCGGTAAGTAATCACTGAAAACTACTGCATTCCTCTTACCGATGATTTAGTGGAACAAAGAAATCGCAATGAGCAGGTGAATGGTTTTATCTGCGGGCTTTGGTAAAGATCTGTCTATCCCAGGCGGATGCTTTTCCTGCTCCAATCGATTTAGTTAGGTATATCAGCGTTTGATCGTTTGATATGATTTCACCGTAGGCTGCATGATGTCCTATGTCTTCCGGCATGATGAGTTTTCCATTTTTTAGGAATGCCTTATAGCTATCACCGCTTTCCCGCTTTTGGAACTTGCCCGTCCAGTCAATAATTGTTGCATAACCGTCTTTAAAAGATATCTCCAAATGCCTGCTCGTTTTTTTATCCAGCCATAACCCTTCAAAATGCTTTCCCGCCTGCTTCGATTTGGAGGACTGTGCCGGGCTGTTCCCGTTTGCTAGTAACAGGACCACGAAAAGGACAAAGGAATTGATATATATTGCCATCTGATTTTTCTTTAGTAGACTACACTGTTTCTAACTTAGTTTGTGAAATTAATGTTACCGGTTAGCCAGCTTTTCATAATTTTAATAACCACTGGCATCACCACCCATGTCAATATGCCGACCATGAGCGTTGCGGTTAGCAGCAACCGGAATGGAGCGGGCAGACCTATAAGTAACCAACCAGTAGCGTAATACAGAAAAAGGCTCGTTGGAAATACACCGCACAGAGTAGCAATGGCCATCTTCCATCTTGGTGGTGGATTTGGTGAACGAAACCAAGCCTCCAGACCCGTCAATTGTCTGTAGACAGCTGGTTCGGTAAGGGTGGAAGCATAAGCTTCCCACTTGTTGAACTGCTCTGAATTATAGAATGCGTCACGTTCTTTTTCGTCTTTAAATGTTCTTAATATACCAATTTCATTACTATACGCTCCTGGAAAGGAGGAGATGACTGCGGCTCCTTGCACGCCATCGTGAATAAACGATTGCCCAAGAAAATTCCGCAGAGATTCTTTAAATTCCTGTTCTTTTCCAGGAAGGATTTTTCGGGTAATTGCAACATGTATGGCCATAGTTTCTGATAGGTTACTAATTTAAAGATTTNCTTTTATTCAACAAGTCTAATTTTGTTAGACTGTNTTAATAAGNTGGTTTGGAAGGAAGACCATGGTTAAGCTAATAGATNTGTTTCTCTGTGGATTCATCGTTTTTTAGCCGCTTTAATTAGCTCAAGAACTTCTATCTTTGATGGTTCCATTTTTCTCAGCATACCCAGGTCATTCTTAATTAGGGTGACCGAGGAAAGTGTTTCTTGGTTCTTACCTGTTTCAAATACTTGTTCTTGCCATTGGAGCGTGGAACCATTGGTCATATCATAGGTAATAGATCTTTTGGTTGTCTGCCGGCTCTCAATATTGAGGTAGGTAATGATCGAGCTAACATTGGACCGGCTGTAATGGATCTTTTTGCTAAACCGGATCTCTTCCGGCGAGAATGCCCTGACTGAATCCAGCCAATTATGCTTATTGTAATAATATTGGCAGGTCCAGGTATCTTTTATATCTGCCTGGCTGCGCTGCGTAACGATCCTGGCCTGGGAAATTTTTTTAGTTAATTTAGGCGTATAATTCAACAAAGGGAGCACATCAGCAATCGGATAATCGCCTATGGCATCCGAAAGCAAATTTAACATAGCCATGATCGAGTGTCTGGCTTTGACTTCTTGTTTAAAGGTAAGGTAGTAAGCGGGAAAAAGCGTATACCGGTCGGTCTTGTTTATCACTACGGTAGATAATTTATCTTCAAAGTCTATGCGCAGACTTTCTTTCATTTGCCCGCTAGAGATCAGCGATCTACGCTCGCAGAACAACCCACTGCTGGTTTCGGTAAGACGGTAAGATACAGCTTCGGAGATTACACCGTCTCTAACTGCGTAAACGGAAAGACGGTTACCAACTGTATTTCTGCAATACAACAGACGGCTGGTATCGGAACCTTCATCGGTATTGTCAATTTTGGTAATTACTTCTCCATAACAAGCGTCCTTTGCCTGTGCAAAATAAATACTAGCAGAACAAATCAAGGAAAGCAGACAGCAGGTTCTTATCATGAGGTATCTCAATATTCAACTGGAAGATAAAGAAAGTTATTTAAATTACTTAACAATGATTTTTTTGACAGGCTGCCTCCATTTGACACAAATAGCTAATTAAAGATATTATTTCAATTGGCACGCTGTCAAAGGCTTGCTGAGGGCATTATTCATTAAGATCATTTCGTTTAACTTCCTCTTGGTTTCTATCAGTCTCAATCCCGTCTTAAAAGTCTTTAGTTTTTTTTATAATTTTTGAAATCTTCTTATCTATCATCAGGTCAGTGCAATGCCTGACTTCAAAGATCTCATCATTATTTCTTCTTATATTGGTGATCTAGTAATTTTAATTAGCGAACACCATGAAGTATTTATGTTTTATCTTTTTTTCATTTTTAACGATTGCCTGCAATAGACAGGAAAAAATAGATCTATCAAGACTAAACCTGGATGAACCCATTGAAAATGTGATTGACTTTAAGGATAGAAATGCACTTGAAGTAAACACCGTGGAGTACCCATTTTGCTTTCTGATTGAAGGGAAAAATTTAGGAAAATTCATATTTGATGGAATTGATTTAAAAGGGCACAAAGTATTTTTTCAGGTTAATGCTGAACGATTGAAAACAGATAGTATTACCAAGTTTGGAGGTGGTCATTTTGCAATGCAGGGATTTAAAGACAAAACAGAGCTTTCTAAAATTTTAACAGAATATAAAGCTGACGATGTTATATATGGATTCAGATTGGAAATGAAGACTCCAGATCTAAAAAAAGAGATCCTGAAAAAACTTGAGATCCGATATGGAAAGGGAACTAAGAATCCTAATACAGATCATGGATTATATTGGAATGTAAAGAAGGAAAATAAATATGTTTTTTATGCTCCAGACTATGACAGGCTTATTGTTTTAAACAGTTCTGATTTATCAAAAAAGTGTTACTGGGACAGTATGAATGGCCTTATAGATTTTGGAGGGTGTGATAATGAAGCGTACACGAAAGACTTAACGAAGAACAGAACAGATCCAAAGGACATTAAAAACAAGCCGGTCTTAAAAATTGACAAAAACTGGAATATCAATGACCTTAACTTAGGGACTTCAACTGAAGCTGATTTCCTTAAGTCTGCCACCAGCAAAAATTTTGAAAGAGTGATCACATCGGATCCCAATGGAGTTTTACAGGAAGTTATGCATGAAAATAAATACAATAATTTCTATTTCTACTTTATAGCAGGGAAAAACGGGGAAAATGATCTGAAGAGCAATTTATTAAAAGGCTATTCTATTAATGACTTTGATGGCGTAGAAGTCTCATTTGAAAATCAATTAAAAAAAGGGATGAAAGGAGAAGATGTCTTAAAGGTCATCGATAAGAAGGATCTAATTGGAGATATAGAGTTAAAATATTCCAATACTATCGAGATTAAAAACCCAGCTTATAAGATCAATTTAATATTTGATGATAATAAATTATTTTCGAGTATGTATGTTCTAAAGAAAGAATAATCTGTTGTATTTATGGTGAATAGCTATTTATACCTTGCTTCGGGTCCTCCTTTAAAACTGCCGTATAGCCCTGAGACTGTTTTTGTGGTCTAATAACTATTCCCCAATTGCCCCAAGTTCTTTAATGACCGGTGTACCTTCCGAGTTCAGCAAAATGAGTTTAATCTTAGAAAACCTGGAAGGCTTAGTCAACATTTCAATTCTTTTATGCCCAACCGAACTACCGCCGCCAATTGTTTTCCAGTTTTGCCCGTTAAACCCTTCTAAGCGGTATTTCCGGATTCTTTCCCCTTTTGCGATGTCTTCTTTAATCACCACTCCTTTCAACAACTGTTTCTTGCCAAGATCCAGTAAAATCTCCTTCCCGCGTCCTGAGGATGTTGCAATTGGGCGATATTTCACTTTTACTGCATCACCAAAATCTTTTAGCAACGCTATATCTTTCAGAGGAACCAGTCCGCTGCTATCCACTACAATCCCAATTAGCATGTTGGAATTACGACCTACACTCGTTATATAATTATCCAGGAANTTTTCTTTACTAATCATGTCCTGAGTGTCNTCNACCCAGAACCACCCNCCCTGGAAACCACCAGTTCTCAATGGAAAATCAGTTTCACCCGGNCACCAGATTTTACCTCCCGGAACACCGGAGAAATCATTCTCCTTAAATCCTTTAGTGGCATCAATACCGTTGGTGGTACTCCAATTGGGATATGGCGCTAATCCATCTTCGTTTCCAATCCACCTTATCAGGTTTTTAGCGGAGGCTGGACCCTGAAAGACAACCGCATCAGGCTGGAGTTTTTTAAGCAAAGCGTCTACATCAGGACCACCTTCACTAACTGGTATCACTCCTCCATCGAACCAAATTTCGAANAGCTTCCCATAATTAGTCCATAATTCCGTTAGCTGCTGTATTACAATCTNATTATATGTTTTTTGGTCAACTGGTCCGCCCTTCTGAACAACACCGGGATTATCGNCCCATAGATAACCATTGGTCGATGCACTAGCATAAATNCCCGGACGCACGCCATATTTCTTACAGGACTCGACGAAATCCTTCACCAAATCCCCCTTACCACTTTTCCAGGGACTATTTTTTACACTGTAGGCATGAGCAGCTGTGGGCCATAAGCTAAAACCTGACCCATGCTTTGCTACAAGCACCGCGTATTTTGCGCCCCCAGCCTTAGCCGCGGCAATCCACTGATCTGTATTTACTTTCGAAGGGTTAAAAACCGATGCTGGAGGATGCGAACCGTAAACCCGCCAATTGTAGTTGGGCTTAAAAGTGGGCATATCGAAGTGGAAGATTGCACCAATCTCTGCATCCGACCACTCCTGATGCGCGAGAGTTGGTAAAGCTAACTTGTCCTGAGCCGCAACAATAATACTACTGAAGGTAGCAAAGCCAAGCATTGTTGCTTTCAGCAAATGCTTTATCATGGTTTCATTTTTCATTTAGTTGGGCTTGTGACGTCATTAGTTTAACCAATAAATTTATTACAGTTCCAGACTGGAAAGATGATTTAACCAGCCTACGTGTATTTTTTATAAAATCCTTAAAATGCTCATTAACGCACCTAAAACTACCACCACCAATATAATGAGATAAAAAATAGATGGATTAAATAGACGGTTATGGAGCATTTTCTAAAATACTATTTTTTTTTGTTAAATGACACGTTAGCATCTTGAATAGGAGTAGCCCCCTTTGACATGGATTTTTAAAACTAATCAGATGTGCTTACCTATAGAAATAGTATAATAGATTTGGTTTGAATTATGTAACTTTGTATTATGGCACATACGGAGACACTTGAGGATTTCTACAAGAAAAAGTTTAATTGGTTACCTGATAACCTCAGTCAGGATATTGGACACTTTAATGTATTCAGATCAGAGGACTGTTACCTCCCCGGCGCCAAGCCTGTTCAATATAGTCGCCGGGACTTCTACAAGATCAGCCTTTTCAAGGGTAAGGGGGTTATTCACTATGCCGATAAAAGCATAGAAATGGATGGAAGTGCATTGGTATTCTTTAACCCAGTTGTTCCTTATACTTTTGAAAATCTAAATGACAAGCATTCGGGCAGATTTTGTATTTATAAGGAGTCTTTTTTTACTGAGATGTTGCGCAGCAATGTTCATCAATTGCCGATGTTTTCTCCTGGAGCGAATCCTGTTTATGTACTTAACGCTGAACAGGAAACAGTTGTATTAGCTTTATTTGATAAGATGTTGGCAGAATTTAATTCCGACTATATTTTTAAATATGACTTACTACGTAATTACGTCACTGAGTTGATTCACTACGCTTTGAAGATACAGCCTTCTAACCGCCTCTATCAACACCCGGATGCCAATTCACGTATCACCGCTATATTTACAGAGCTTCTTGAACGACAGTTTCCCATCGAATCGCCATCACAAAGATTTGGTCTGCGCTCTGCTAAAGATTTTGCTGATCAACTATCCGTACATGTTAATCATCTTAATCGGGCTGTCCGTCAGACGACTGGAAAAACAACTACGGATCATATTATGGAGCGACTGACCAGCGAGGCCAGGGCACTTTTGCGCCACACGAACTGGAATGTTTCCGAGATAAGCTACTGTCTTGGATTCGAAGCACCCACACATTTCAATAACTTTTTCAAAAAGCAGACCAGTACTACCCCTTCGGCATTCCGACATGTTTGAATTTCGTAATGATCGGTTTGATCGACGTATACGCTCAGGTGATGTTTCGCTATATATTTGTATCGTAAAAACAAACGAAATATGGAGAAAATCAGAACTTGGTTTATTACAGGAGCTTCCAAAGGATTTGGGTTAAGCCTGGTAAAACAATTACTTCAAGCGGGTCAGAATGTTGCAGCTACCTCCCGCGATTTAAAGGCATTGGTAGATGCCGTCGGTGTTACCGCACCAAACTTTCTACCGCTGCAAGTAGAACTGAGTAATGAAGACAGTGTTGGTTGCGCCATCCATCAGACAAATGTAGCCTTTAGTAGTATTGATGTTGTAATAAATAATGCAGGCTATGGTATTGGAGGAAGTATCGAAGAATTAAGTGATCGTGAAACCCGAAATAGCTTTGAAATAAATGTCTTTGGAACGTTGAACGTTATCCGAATGGTAATGCCTTACATGCGCATTCAAAAGTCGGGACATATTATTAATATATCTTCGATAGCAGGTATAACAGGCACAAGCGGCTGGTCAGTTTACGCAGCTACAAAATTTTCGGTGGTTGGATTGTCCGAGGTTCTTGCACAGGACGTTGCTGAATTCGGAGTTAAAGTAACAGTGGTGGCGCCTGGTGCATTTCGTACTAATTTCCTAAATGCAGATTCAATCAATATCGCGCAACATACTATTCCGGAATACACTGAAGTACATAACGCGCAGAAGATGATGCTGCAAAAAGCTGGAAAGCAAATTGGGGACCCTGAAAAGGCAGCAGAAGCCATCATTGAGATAGCTCATTTAGAAAACCCTCCGCTTTACCTGCTGCTTGGCGAAGATGCCTACAATCGTGCCATGACTAAATTGGAAAAGCTGAAAAAGGATTATTTACTCAACGAAGAGCTATCGAAAGCTATGGCTTACCATGGATGATCAGCTAATTATAAAGGGGGGTGGATGCAGAGTTTCCATTTATAATTTTATTTTAATAACTTCCAAAAGTGATCAAAATGACACGGAATTAAATGTATCCCACTTTGCATTAGTTTTTATGAAAATACAGCTCCTAAATAAAATGACAGTTTTTTTTGCTTTAGGTCTGCTATCATTGCTGGGAATAATTGTTTCTTCAATAATCTTGACAACTCGAAACGGAATGAACGAAAGATTACAGGGCTGGGTAAACTTGCTTTGGCTGCCAGTCCCTATTTTGATCATAATTATTGACAGAATTTGCTTGAAAAAATATGGCGTAAAAAAATCAAACAAAATTCAGCTCTATATTTTAGGCGCCTTAATCTTACTCTTTATACTGAATTTATTTAGATTACAAATACAAATATAGACCATCATAAAAAGTAAGCACAATAAAAGCACATTTTCCACGCTATATTTGCATTATGAATTTACAAATGCGCATCACTTTTGATGAAAAGGACTATACCTATATTGTTTTAACGAAAGGAATAACAAGAGAAACTAATACAATCAGGATTAACTTAAAAGATATGGAGTATCAACTTGCTTGCAATTCAAAGGGAGATTGGGATGTTGTTGATGCGACCGTAAACGATCATCCTGAACTCCTCAAAGCTATAGGAAGAAATATCAAACTTCGGTATAGGCTATAAACCGTATCAAATAAAAACTTACTGATCTACAGCGGTAAAGGTGTCGGATTTTTTGAAACTTTCTTTTCTTAACAATCCCTTGTACTCCTCCAGTAAATTAATATACTTACCCATCCAGTAAAATGCCAGATCTGCAGGCATTTGCTCTGCGTTTCGAACCTGAGCATTTAATTCTTGTTCAGGTTCAAAACCGAAGAATCCACTTTCGAAATGGGGATGAAAGTCATAATTTATAATCCTGCCTATTTGTAGGATCAAATCTGGGTGAAGGTCATTCTTGGTGAACCAGTTGTACAAGGTGCGTCTGTTCACATGTAAGCGTCTGGATAGCTCAGTGATGTTAATCTCTTGTCGTCGAATTGCCAATTCAACGATCTCTCCGGCATTGTATTCCATATTTTTCTACCATTATATCAGATAATCTTTGTTTGAATAGATTTTTTCCCTCTTCTACGAAGTTAAATGTTCAATAAATAGCAGCCAATACGGAAAATACGGAGATTTCAAGACTAAACACGCGTATTTCCCGCAAGTAAATAGCCAAACCACGCACTATAACCGAGTTATCAAAAAATATGTGAAACCGCCAAAAAAAACTATCTTGAGTTTGTTTTAAAACAATTAACCAGATATGAAACTCCTAAGATTCTATTATTTTACATTCCTTTACCACTACCGGAATAAGCCTGAAAGCTGGGTTGGTGATTTCAGAAGTGTGCTATTGGTAGAACTCAGTATATGCTGGCTGATATTGAGCCTCTGGCTATTAGCCGATCCTAGATTCTGGTCAATGGGATCCTGGACCAAGCCACTTGTACTGGGCGTAAATATCATCATCCTGATTATCCTTCAGCGGTATTTAATGAATAAGGGCATGAGCGAGCTGATATTTCAGGAATTTAAAAGTCATCAGCTAAATAACCAAACAAACAGGGCAATCTGCTGGGCAATCTGGGCAGGATCTTTTATCCTTTTTATAGTATCAGCCGCACTGCAATAAATGTATAACTATTACCTGGATAATCCAATTCATAAGGCTTAACAGTTATACGGGACAACCTTTAATGTCATCAGGTGTTCCCGACGACCGTTTAAGCGAAAATATGGTCTGCAAAACAACTGAAGCCATCACGAACAGTAAGCCAATATAAAAGGAAACGCTTAGCTCTTTGCTTTCGTTAAAGAACAGAAAGGCAAGTATGATTGCGTATACGGGCTCAAGGTTAAAACTTAAATTTACTGTAAATGCCGAGATGCGTTTTAAAGATTCTGCAAAAAGCACATAAAGTCCTACCGTACAAAAAGAAGCAAGTAACAACAAGTACCCGGTATCTTTTAAGCTCGGAAGGAGGGATGGTGCTGGAAAATAGTGTAGGTAAAAGGGAAGTGCTATACCTAAAGCAATGGTACCCCCAATCATCTGGTAGTAATTGATGATCCTGCTGTCGTATTTTCTAACTAGCCGCTCGTTATAAATGGTGTAAATGGCAGCGAAAGCAGAAGAGAGAACACCCAGTCCTATTCCTAGCTGATAAGAGGAATCGAAATGGAAGATCAGGGCAATACCAGCCAATGTGAGCAGACTTAATAAAAGCTCAGTTAGATTGAACTTCTGCCGGTTAATTATCGGACTGAAAACAGCGGTGAAAAAGCTGGTTAGACAGTAACAGACTACACCTATGGACACATTGGCGTACTTGACACTGGCGTAAAAGAATACCCAGTGTATGGTAATAAAAAGCCCGATTTTTGCAATATCAAACTTCTGTTTGGAAGTCACGCTGGTCTTTGTTTTAAACAATTTTAAAACCAGTAACAGGATAATAGAGGAGAAAAATACCCTGTACCAAACCAGGAGTCCTTCGTTAAGGGAAATGAGTTTACCGAATATGCCGGTGAAACCCGCGAGTAGTACAGCAAAGTGTAATACCAAATATGATTTTTTCATAAAAGAATTGTCTGTCTGTTCTTAAAAACAGGAACTAAAGATTAATAAATAAACGAAATGCGTAACCCAGGATTCAACGTGCTGATCAACTGATCCGCAGAACCGTAAGTTCACAGTGCATGTTAATTATTAAGGTGTAGGAGGAGGAAGACAACTCTTTCTGTTCATATCGATAATTTTAAACGAAACTAATCAAAATATTTTGAAGTCATAACAGATTTGGAAAGATAGGTTGTGCGCGAGAAAGGCGAATCTGCTACTGTAAAGGAAATGACTTTTCTTATCATAGGTTAATATACCTTAGTTTTCGGAGACGTAAATTTGAGTGAATTAAAACTAGGCGGATAAAATGGAAATAGGAATAGACAGCTTTGCGTCGGCAATGTACGGTAGCAAAACACTAAGTAGTGTAGCAGCAATGGAACAGTTGTTGGACAGGATATCTATGGCTGATGATGCCGGATTAGATGTTTTTGGTATTGGCGAACATCACAAAAAGGAGTTTTTGGATTCTGCCCCGGCAGTGATTCTATCTGCAGCTGCAGCAAGGACCAAACGGATTCGGCTTACCAGTGCGGTTACGGTGTTAAGCACCTCCGACCCTGTGCGTGTCTATCAAAATTTCGCTACACTGGATCTGATCTCCAAAGGCAGGGCGGAGCTTGTTGTTGGTCGTGGCTCGGCAATAGAAGCCTATCCGCTGTTTGGATTTGATCTCAACGATTATGACGCACTTTTTGCAGAGAAACTGGATCTCCTTTTGCGTATTAGGGATCAGGAATTTGTGAGCTGGTCGGGCAGATTCAGGCCTGCATTGCAGAACCAGCCTGTATATCCACGTGCTTTTCAGGATAAATTGCCAGTTTGGTTAGGCGTAGGTGGTACGCCCGAATCCTTTGTGCGAGCTGGATCATTAGGTTTACCACTTATGGTAGCGATAATTGGCGGTGAAACCGAGCGCTTTCGCCCTTTGATCGATTTGTACCGTGAGGCAGGTCACCGCGCAGGTTTTGCCCCTGAGAATTTAAAAGTCGGTTTGCACTCACCAGGCTATGTTGCCGCAAGTAATGAGCAGGCCATTGCAGAATATTATCCGGGATATGCAGAACTGTGGACCAAACTTGGCAGGGAGCGTGGATGGCCTCCAGTTACCAAAACACAGTTTGATCATTTGGCTGGCCCAAAAGGAGTGTTGGTACTAGGTGGTCCCGAGCAGGTTGCAGAGAAACTGCTGAAACATAGTGAATCCTTAGGGGGCGTTGACAGATTTACTTTTCAGATGGATAATGCAGGGTTGAGCCATGAGCAGTTATTGAGATCCATAGCGTTAATTGGCGAAAAAGTTATTCCACTATTGACTAAATAATTCAAATCGGTTCTTCTAGGAACCGAAATTGAATTTTCCCTCAAATACTTTTCCAATCAAGGGTACAGGTTTTTCAACCTCGTTAGAGGCCGCGATAGCACCAAATAACAGAAGGATTAATGGAACCAGCATAATTAAATAAAAAATGATTCCCAATGTCGGAATCACTGCCAGAATGATGCTGCAAATGATACTCAATAGAATGGAAGTGATTATTACTCCCAGGGCCTGTCCTAAATGATAATTAACCAGACTGCTCTTTTCGGAGGTTTTTTTAAATTCCAGGTAAGAAACGATCCATCCAATGATGGTGAAATAGGCTACAATCGCCATTGTTTTAGTTTTCATCGAAATATAATTTAGTTTCATTAATAGATACTTATTGGCTCCAAAATTACCCTCCAGCCCACCCTAAACCAAGAAATGGTGGACTACACACCGACTACTACTTTCGATAGCGCGTCTACAATGCAACTACATAAAACAGTTAAAAGATTTTAATTCAGCTATTTAGAGTTATTTCCGGTTTTCAGAAGGATTTCTTTTTTATATTTTTGAATATGCAGCTACCACTGAAACCATTACTGATTACCACAGTTTTCTGTCTTGTTTTTTTGAAAGATACAACGGCACAAAAAATATATACCGATTCGCTGAATCACTTACTGGCACAAACTAGTCTTTCTGAAGCGGAGCGGGTAAATATTCACTGTAAACTGGCAAAGGCTAATTTTGAGAAAGACCTGCCATTGTCATTTAAACTTGCTAATGAAGCCCTCCAAATAGGTGCCCGAATGAAAGATGGCAGGGGCAAAGCCATGGCTTTTGCTACGTTGATCCATCTTTACGTCTGGAAAAAGGATCTGAAACGTGCTTATGAAAGCCGCGATAGTGCCCTGTATTATGCAGGAAAGACCAAAGATCAGGAAACCCAAGGTTTTGTATGGCTTAGAAATGGCTGGCTAGACCTTGTAAATGATGAGAATGATAAAGCAATAACAAAATTTCTGAAAGCACTTGATTTTTTTAAAGGCCAGGCGGCCTATGAATATGAAAGTACTGTGTATCATTACCTGGCGAGCTTTTATGGTTATGGAAATGACCCGGGCAAACAACGAAAGTATGCGGATCTGAGTTATGAAACCGCATTGAAAAGTAAACAAATAGATGCATTAAACACAGCATATTTTACCATTGGACAAACTTACTTTGATCGTTTTAAGCTGGACACCAGCAAACGAAATTTATTAGATTCGGCGTTAAACATTTATAAGAAATCACTCTTACTTGCTGAAAAACAAAGTGGCAGATTACTTATCCGTAGCAATACTGCAGCGATTGCACTAAATACTGCCAATATTTATTTCCAGTATTTTCCTAATACCCATAGAGACAGTGCTGAGAAATATACTGATATCGCAATGCGAATTGCAACAAACACCAACTTGCAGGAAGTTCTGGTAAACTGCTATGGCTTAAAGAGCGAATATGCCTTACGAGATGGAAATTACAATGAAGCCGAAAAGATGTTGCTAACAGGATTGAGCGCAGTAGCAGGTGGTGTTATAAAAATGCCATTAACCAAGGCCAGAATGTTCCTTGGTCTTTCTCATATTGCTGAAAAGAGAGGAGATCAGCAAGGGGCATTAAATTATTTAAAAGAGTATATTAAGTTTAACAAGGAGGCTTTTGATGAAGAGAAGATCAATAGCATCCAAAGGGTTGAAGCACAATATCAATCCGAAAAAAAGGAACAGAAAATTGCGTATTTACAGCAAGAAGCTGCCTTTAACAAAAAGCGGAATATTTTTTATATCCTGTTGGCATTAACAGGAATTACAGCATTACTCTTTTTGCTTAGGTCATATAATTATAAACTCAAAGCATCAATCAGAAAACAAGAACTAGTCGACAAAGAAAAAGGAGCTGCAGAATTACGGGCGCAATTGAACGAAGCAGAAGCAATGCAACTCCAGACAGAACAGGTTTTACTTAAGGAACGCCAGGAACGTTTGCAGAAAGAGGTATTGGCAGGCAACCTTCAGATGGAACAAAAAAATGAATTGCTGGAATTACTATCGGGAAAGGTAAGCACTGATAGCCACCTTACACTGGATGAACAAATCAAGCGAATTATACATCAGCAGAAAAGGATAGACAAAGATTTTGAGGAGCTAAAAACTGATTTTTTTGAAAGTAATCCGGTTTTCTTTGAAAGACTTCAAAAGAAAGCGAATCAAGTTCTTACCCGTCTGGATTTGAAGTATTGTGCTTATATCCTGATGGGGTTATCAAATAAAGAAATAGCAATAAGATTGGGTATCGAGCCCAAAAGTATCCGTATGGCGCGTTACAGAATCAAACAAAAGTTTGGCCTTGATAAAGAAGATAATCTCGATAATTTTATCAGGTCCCAGGAATAATATAGATGGAACTCGTGTATTACTGGAGGGTCATTAGCTCCTGTAGATGTATTGTAGACGCAGCTATTAGATGTAGTAGTCTGTATGTAGTCTCCAAATTCTAGGTTCAGGGTGGATAGAAGAATACTTTTGTATTAAGTAAATATCTACCTATGAAAAAAATAAATGTATTTGGATTATTAATGTTGACTTGCCTGGCATTTAATCTTCATGCCTTTGGTCAGCAGCAAGCAGAAAGAGTAATAAAATTAAAGCTGACTGATCCTGAAACCAAAACATCTCAGACCTATCTGCTAAATAATGTAGTGTATTCCTACACAAAATCCCAGGAGATAGGTGGTTTAGCCCAAGATCCAGGCACTTGTGCTGTTAGTATCGATTTTAAGCAGGATATGGATCCATTTCTTTTAAAATGGATTGCCGGGGAAATTAAAGAGGCCGATGGATCGATAAGTATGGAAGCAACAGAGATTGGAAAGCCCGCCAGAACAATAGCTTTTAAGGGGGGTACAAGCGGTAATGTTGCTGAGAGCTTTATGGCCAGCGACAGGACTTCGTACATCCAGATGTCTCTGTATGTTAGATCGCTCATTATTGATGGAGTTGCAATTTATACCGAACAGAAAAAATAAATAAGATATTGTGTAGCGCTCGGTACCTGGGGTAAGCGGCGGGATACCACTCTGTGTGTCCCGCACGTCCAGGTAATTCAATACAAGTTATAAAATTTAGCGGGATACTTGCTCTCCTAGCATCAGGGTATACAAATGGTTCGGTCACGGTATAATATCAACAGGTACCTTACAGGTGTATAACAGGTCTGTGCTCCAGTTAAACCTGAGTTTAGCTGCCGTGATATCTGAGTGTTGGGCCTGCTCATAAAAAGCCATAACCGAAGAATCCTTTGATTGTAAATGGAGGATTTTGATGATACAATATAGTCATAATCAGACAACATGTTACAGGGATTTTACATCAATAAAAATTAACTTGTAATACCGAAACGAACTATAACCGATCATCAAGAACAAAGATATGAATTCCGGAAACTCAGCATCGAGCTAAAAAGCATTAAACAATAAGCCTGACCGCACGCTGGTAATACGTGCTGATGAACTTTCCACAATGGCGTTAATTTTTATATCAAACCTTTTATAACAATCATTAATCCTTAAATTTTAAACCATTATGAAAAAAGCAATTCAATTATCCCTGATTTTTTGCACAATTATTTTATGTGGCTCATGGACCAACAAGACAGCCAAAGTGCCATTCTCTGACGTTACCGTGTCCTTTGGAAATGGCACTTATTACAATGCAACGGTGACAGTAAGTAATTCTTCGGGCTATTATAGCTCTGTAACCGCCAACCCGCATAGTTATGCGAGTTTATATGTACCTCAGGGAACTTATAATGTTAGGGTAGAGGTTGCCGCTCCGTATGATACACCTTATCATACCTACAATTATAACTTCTATTGCGGCTCGGCCTCTAAATATGGCAGCACTTTGGCTTATTTTGAAAATGTTGTAGTTGATTATAGCCTGAGCGTTATTGTTAACTAGCAATATAGCCAATCTCGAATTATCATTGAGGGACAGTCTTGTATTTCAACACTGTCCCTTTAAAGATGCATCTTCAATATTTATAGGCTTTAACGATCATCTAAGGTCCCCTGGAAGATATTCGCCTGTTATATTTTTGTAAGCATCACTCGTGAAAGGGCCAGCTTTGCCATCAATTTTTATAATGGCACCTAATTTTACCAGCCAGCGCTGTAGCTGTTCTGCTTTAGTAGCATATTTTGATGGTGAAAAGATCACTTCCTGTCCTAATTGCCTGGTTAGACTAATCCTATCAATAATACCAGTGATCAGCTGCCTTTCAATAAAGCGTCTTAAGATAACTGCTGCACCGCATTGGGCGGATACCGCATTAGGATCATAGTGTCCATCTGACACATATTTTCCTTTATCATAGTGATTGCTGAAGCTCCAGAGGTATGGACTAGGAATAGGGTGCTCTAAATTTCTGTAGCCAAACCCGTTGTATTGTTCCAGCTTATAAAGGATGCCAGCAATATCCCAATCAGGCCATTGTTCCAGCTTTTTAAGCTTAAGCGCATCCTGCGCACTAAATTCCCATGTGTAAGGCGCTGAGCCACCAACGGGCCGGCCTGCGGGAACATGGATAGTTTTAGCTGTTAACGGATCACCGTTATGAAGGTGGGTTTTGAAATTACAGCTGCCTTCCATATAATGTATAATGCCAATGAAATACCACGGTATATTTAATGGAAATCCCACTGTCTCATAACGGTTTTTACCAGTCAGAATCTTACTTATCACTGCATCTACAGTGACATATTTCTCTGACTTAATAATGCAGGTATCAAAAAGATATTGATACTGCGCCCTGAGCGCCGGATTGTAATTTATTTTCGACATGATAGATTCTTGTCATCATTACCTAATTTAAGGATAATTTAGCGTAATTAAAACAATTATTGCGCTGACTTAATGAGACTATCTATCTATTGATAGCTCAGATTTTAAGTTTATCAATTATAATATTTTATAAAGTACTAATTACCTCAGTAGGTGCCTTTCCGAATTTCTTTTTAAAGGAATGAGAGAAATGAGAAAGGCTTTCAAATCCAAGTTCAAGGTAGATAGAAGATGGCTTCCTTTGCTTATTCTCTATAAGATGCCGGGCCTCTGTCAACCGTTTTTCCTGTAGCCAGTGTCGGGGTGACATATTGAATACTTTTTGAAAATCACGCTTGAAGCCAGCAAGACTTCTTCCGGTTAGTTGTGCGAATTTTTCAACGGGAACATTGAAATGAAAGTTGCCTAGCATGAATTTTTCCAGATCCATCTTGTACGGCTCTGAGAAATCGAATAGAAAATCCTTGAGTTCGGGAAGCGTATACAGTAGCAGCTGAACTGCTTCTCTCACCTTAAGCATCCCCATATCCCTGGTGATTTTTTCTTCTGAATGGCGCACATAGGGTATTATGGATTGGAAAAAGCCATGTAGAAAATCATTTTCCGGAATAAGAACATTGGACGAACCAGTATATTTGCGCCTGGTATCTATTTGCTGCTCCAGGGCAACCTGCCGGAGCAAGTCTTCCTTTAGGCAAATGATAATTGTTTGATAATCCTGACCTTCCAGCGGTGTTTTGGTAATTTCTCCCAACTGATTTTTCCGTATCAGCAGCATCTGGCCACCTTTCATCGAAACCTTTTGGCTGGTGGTCTCCAGAGTAAACTGTCCCGAAACCTGTAACACTAATGTACTGTGCTCAAAAAAACCCACTTTCTCTTTTCTCTGAGCAGAGAAATATGAATAAAAGATCACTCCAGGAATTATTTCAGTTGGATTGGTCATGATGTAAAGATATTAAAATAGCCGGGGCTTTTTAGCCCCGGCTATTATCGTTGAAGGTAGGTGCCACCAAGGATCGCTCCTGGCGAAAATTGTGCGTTAAGGGCGTTAGCCTCTTCCGGACTGAAAATTATCTCCATTGCTTGCATATTCTCCGGTAGTCTTGATCTGCGGCTCATGCTTACCAATGGCATAATATGTTCGCCCTGAGTGTTGACCCAAGCAATAGCCAGTTGTGTCGGGGTATATCCTTTTTCTTTTGCGATTTGCCTTAATACTTCAACTTTTTCCAGATTTTTAATGAGATTCTCTCCTTGAAAACGTGTGAAGTGATTATGATGATCATTAGCTGGGAGTGGTGCGGTCATCTCCCCCGTAAGCAAGCCTTCGGCGGTGTTGGCAAACGCAACTACACCGATACCCAATTCTTTGGCTGTTGGAAGCAGGTCGCTTTCTATCTGGCGATCGGCCAATGAATACCCGATTTCCAATGCAGTTACAGGGTATATGCTATTCGCCTCACGCAGTTGCGTTGGGGTAATTTCAGAAACGCCAAGGTGGCGCACCTTTCCTTCCTTGATTAAGTCAGCGACAGTCCCTATGATGTCTTCAATTGGTACACTATCGTCAATTCTGCATGGCTGATAAAGATCAATGGTATCGATACCCAAGCGTACCAAAGAATAATTGATAAAATTCTTGATGGCCATTGGACGCAGGTCCAAGCCAAGCCACTGGCCATTGTAAAAGATCGCACCAAACTTTACACTGATGAAAGCATCATCCCTTCTGTTTTTGATGGCTTTGCCGATCAGCAGCTCGTTGTGTCCGCTGCCATAAAAGTCTCCTGTATTTAAAAAACTGATGCCTTTATCTAATGCTTCCTGAATGGTAGCGATACTTTCGTTTTCGTCATTTACCGGGCCGCCCCAAACCGACGACATCCGCATGCAGCCTAATCCAAGTTTAGATACCAGCGGACCATTTTTGCCGAGGTTTATTTTTGTTATTTGTTCCATAACTGATAATTTACGTATTAACGAATCAAAGATCATCACTTTTGTTCACCTGCTATTTCCCATATGGCTCATTTTACTTGTCTGTGAGGCTCAACTTATCATTAGTGTAATTACATTTAAAATAAAAATTCCCATAAAAATCTTAAATTGATAAATAAAACAATCGCTGCTATGTTAAAGCAATTCTGCAAATACAACAATTGGGCAAATTCACTTTTGCTGGATGCCTTACAGACAAATTCTCAATTGCTTCCCGAATCATGTATTACACTGTTCAGTCACATCGTAAATGCGCAAAAGATATGGGTTTCCAGAATTAACGGCGTTGCATCCAATATTGGTGTGTGGCAAGTAAACGATCTTGAAATATGCAGCGTGCTGCTCGAAGAAAGCGCAAATGCTTTGTCAAAGATAGAATACCTGGAAACGGCAGACTCACCGATTATAAAGTATACAACCTCAACTGCTGGCTATTTTGAAACATCCGTTAATGATATTTTGCTGCACGTTTTTAATCATGGCACCTATCACCGAGCGCAAATAGCTAAAGAAATGACGATGCATAACATTAAACCGGTTAATACGGATTACATACAATTTATGAGGTTACAAAAATGTAATGAGATTTAATCAAGATGTAAAGTGGTGTCTAATGGTATTATATAATCTTCCGTTTTAGTTCTTTATACCTTGACCTCCCAATAGGTAGTATTTCCCCATTTTTAAGTTCAAGAAGATATTTACTGCCGGTATGAACAATGATTTCTTTTGCTTGATTAATCGGTACAATATAAGATTTATGAATGCGCTCAAAAGAGGCAGGAAGCAACTGTTCTAGTTTTTCGAGTGATTTATCATGAAGTGCTTTCTTTCCATTAAGTAAATGCAATTCGGTGTAAATACCGGCGCCTTTGATGTACCGGACTTCTTTAATATCAATCAATACGATGGAACCGGCCTTTTTAACAGCCAGGTATTCAAGTTTACCTTCAGATTTTGGCCCCGATGTAAATAAACGTCTGAATGCAAGGTTGAGGCGCTCCTGATCAAAGGGTTTAGGAACAAAATCCAGCACGCCGTAAGCAAAAGCCGTAATCGCTTTTTCTGTATAAGCCGATATAATGATCGTATGAAAAGCGCTGGCGGTAACACTTTTAAGCAAATCGAATCCATCCTCACCATTTAAATTCAGATCCAGCAATAACAGATCGGGTGTATGTTCACTCAAATATTTAATGCCACCATTAACGGATTCGCAAACCACAAGATTTTGAATCGTTGATCCAAAGAATTCCCGACTCATCCGCGCAACCCTTTTGGCAATCCTTGCCTCATCTTCAACAAGTAGTATATTCATTATCCAGCATGTATTTTTATGCATGTAAGCCAACCTTCGGGTACGGCCTGCGATTCAAAAGTCCATTGATCACCATAGCTTTCGGTTAACCGTGCAGCAATGTATTGAAAACCTGTCCCTGTTTTTTTTTCAATTCCGTTTTCTCTGTTCCTGGCGATGGTTAGCAGCTTATATTGCTTGTTCCCGCCTTGCTTTTCAAAGCTCAGCTTAAAAGTAATGATCTTATCAATGCTGGGCATACTATGGGTAATGCCATTCTCCAAAATGGTATGGATAATTGCCGGGGGAATCAAATCCAGTTCATCAATACCTGACTGTTCCCATACATAATTAATTTCCTTTCTAAACTGCATAACCTTTAAATGTGCTTTACAAAGCGCTATTTCTTTGGCGACCGGGATTAAAGTTTCTTCTCCTATTTGATTTAAAATATCAAACTCTTTTGCCAGTGCTTGAATAAAAACAATACCATCTTTTGGCGATTCCTCTATCCAGTCGATCATAGAAGTCAGCGTATTTTTTATAAAATGGGGTTGAATATTTTTCTTTAGCAATTCCAATTTTAACCTCGAAGAAAGTATTAAAGAAGACTGGTGTTCTTTCTCGAGTAGTTTGGCTCTTATAGTGTGTAAATAAAGCATAGATAGTACAATTAGGGTATAACATATGAAAAGAAAAAAATCATAAACGATAAATGCACTCGCTACTGCACTCATCAGTAAACCAACAAATACTACCCAGGCACCTTTTACATTTCTAAATAACGCATTTACTACAATAATGAGCGAGAAAAACCACATGGTGTAACTAAACAACATGGCTGTCCAGTCGTAATGCCTGAAATTATCTATGTAAATCCAGATCAGAATCAGTAATTGCAGACCTAAGAGCCAGAACTTCTTTTTAAAGTAAAACTGAATGGTAAAATAGAAAGGGACAAGAAGGGAAATGGCAAAGGTAAGCCAGCCAACAATTTCCAACCGTGTGTAAAAGTGGCTGTAAGGAATGGTAATGTAAAACTTCACATGCTCAACCCCCAGCAGAGCAAAGAAAAGCAGACAAATGATTCCAAAAATTAGAACATCCAACTCTTTACGACTGCTGTTAATGTACAGGAAGAAATAATAGAAAGCTGCAACAAGAAAAGCACCTGCCATTAAATTCATATATGAAGTGGCAACTAGAGGTCTTTGAATCAATGCCTTATAATATTGTAGTTTAACATCAACACCTCTTAATTCTCCTGTATTAAAATGTTGTGCAGTTCTTAACGCTAATGTGTGTAAACCGGATCTGGCCAGTGAATCAGGCAACAAAAAATCGCTCATTTCGGTACCTGGTACCTCATGGATTTTATCTTTTGCAAACTCACCGTTTTTACCAACGAATACACCATCCCAGTAGACATCAAAGGAACCAAAACTGTGAATCCCTAAACCCACAGAAATACTGTCTTTAGGATCTCTGTTTGTGATGCGTACGTTAACTCTGGACCAAAAAACGGCAGTTTTTGGATCCCGTTCCTTCTCCCAGCCGCTGGTATCATAGTTCTTTTTTGCCCAGTTCAAATCGTCGCCGTTTTTATAGACGGCGTCTGTATATTCATAATGGAGATCCTGTTTACAGGATGACAAAAAGAGGGTTAGAAAGAATAAGAAGCGAAATTTAACCATGATGTAAAGCTAAACTGAATATAAGACAGAAAAATGTATTTCAAAAGGATATAGAGCCGTTGGCATGTTTTATTGTGTTTTGAACGGCCGCAGTCTTAATCTTGCCTCATGAAAAAACTACTCATCACTATCATGGTCTGTGTTATAGGCTCTACGATTAATGCACAGCAAAACAATCAAATACCATCAAAGGGATTGGTAAATGGCAAATTAACTGACCAAGCACAACTCGCACTGCCTTACGTAACTATTCAAGTTAAAAATATCCTTGGGAAACTTATTTTAAGCACCATTAGTGATGAGAAAGGAGAATTTCTTTTAGAAGGATTGCCTGAAGAAAATGTCATATTGGAATTTAGCCTAATAGGTTATAAAACCTTAAGTCGAAACGTTGAGCTAAGTCCTTCAGCCTATAAACTGGATATTGGAAATATTAGCCTTATGCAAGATACAACCGTTCTAAAAGAAGTTTCGATCACTGCAGAAAAAAGTATGATTAGTTTAAAACTGGATAAAAAGGTCTTTGAGGTTGGAAAAGACATCTTATCTCAAAGCGGTTCAGTTAACGATATATTAAACAGCGTGCCATCTGTAGCGATAAATCCTGAAGGCGCAGTAAGGCTGAGAGGCAATAGCAATGTGATGGTTTTAATTAATGGTCGGCGTTCGGGATTAACGCAAAGCAATTCACTCGATCAGATCCCTGCCGGTCTAATTGATAAGATTGAGGTTATTTCCAATCCCTCTTCCCGTTACGATGCCGGAGGATCTGCCGGAATCATTAACATCATCCTTAAAAAGAATAAAATTGGTGGGCTAAATGGCCAGCTAAAGGTGGTAGGAGGGCTTCCTAATGATAACCGTATAAATCCCAGTTTGAATTATAAGTCAGATAAAATTAACCTGTTCTCTACGCTGGGCATCCGTTTATCGGATTATAAAGGTTTTTACAGCAGTAATCAAAGCGTGTTGGATAATGAACAGCAGCGTTTCTTAACTCAAACACAGGATGAAGACCGACATGATGACGGTAAATTGATATATCTCGGTGCTGACTATCTCATTAATGCACACAATACAATGACTGCAGCCTACTTTAAAAATGCGACTAAAGATCATGACAAAACCTGGTTCGATTATCAATATAGTAGCAGTACTCTGGATAGCAACTTAATCAGAAATGGTGAATCCCGAGAGAAAAGAGATTACAATCAATTAGAATTTAACTATACGCGCACATTCGAAAATGCACAAAAAAAATATACACTTGATATGCAATATGATTTTTGGAATAGCGACAAAACATGGGGGTTGACCACTGAGAAACACTTTCCACATCCCGAAACTTTGCCGGGTATCAGGACCAGTTCTATTGGCAGTAGTAAGGATTTCTTACTTCAAAGCGATTTAGAACAACCACTAACCGAAAAATCGATGCTTGAACTGGGGCTAAAACTCGAGAACAGAAAAGTAACAAGTGATTTTTATGCAGAACAACAACAAGGAGATCAATGGGTTATTTATTACAACATCAACAATAAACTTCAGTACAATGAACTGATTAGCAGTGCTTATGCTCAATTCAGCAATAAAGGTAAGAGGTTTTCTTATATGTTGGGTTTGCGTTCAGAACTTACCAAAATTAGTATTGAAGATCGACTAGGTGACTACCAAAATAAAAAAAATTACATCCGCATATTTCCTACGCTTAACCTGAGCTATCAGCTCAATGAAGAAACGACGACACAGTTTAGCTATAGCAAAAGAATTAATCGCCCATCATTATGGATGTTGTATCCATTTAATGAACTTACAGATCTTAACTCTCAATTTATTGGCAATCCTGCTCTAAACCCTTCGTATGCGGATGTGCTGGAACTTGGCTTATTGAAGCATTGGGGAGATTTAACCTTTAATCCTTCTGTCTACTACCAAAATAACTCTGATATTATCCAAATGTACACCTATCGGAATAACGATATATTTTATACTATTCCGGTTAATATTGACGGTGAGATCAGACAGGGGCTTGAGCTTTCTTTACTTTATAATCCATGGAAATGGTTACAGTTGAATGCCGAATTAAATGGTTATGAGTTCCAGCAAAAGGGGNTTTATCTGGGTCAGGATTTTNATTTTAATGGAAATGCCACAACAGGAAGGTTTAGCACTCANGCAAAAATATCAACGATGATGAATTTACAGTTGCGNTACAATTATACAGGTGCAACAACCAATGCACAAAGCCATACCTGGTCCGTTCACTATCTGGATTTCGGACTAAGCAGGAATGCGCTGAAGGAAAAAATGACAATTACACTAGATGGAAGTAATGTACTCAATACGCGCAAAACTAAAACTTTAACCACTGGCGATAATTATATTTATAATCAGCTAAGTAACCCTAATGCTTCACGTTATCGTTTAACTATGGTTTATCGCTTTAATCTTAAAGATAGCCAATCGATTAGACAGGCAAAAAGCGGAAATAGAAACTAAAAATACCGTAAAGACTCATTTTTTTTGACTTTTTCTTAGATTGCATCACAAAATTGTCGTGCATGAAAACTTTAACAAAAGAAGATCAGGAAGCTATAACACCAATAATGGCGCTAAATTTATTGGAAGAGGGAAATAAACGATTTGTTAATAACCTGAAAATCAACCGAAATCTTTTACAGCAAGCAAATGAAACTTCAGATGGTCAACATCCGTTCGCTATAATTTTAAGTTGCATAGACAGTCGCACATCTGCGGAATTAATTTTTGACCAGGGTTTGGGTGATATTTTCAGTATCCGGATTGCAGGTAACATTATTAATGAGGACGTTTTAGGAAGCATGGAATTTGGCTGCAGGCTTGCAGGTGCAAAAATTATCGTTGTTCTGGGCCATACCAGGTGCGGAGCAATTAAAGGTGCCTGCGATCATGTGGAGATGGGCAACCTTACTTCTTTGCTCTCGAAAATCAGGCCTGCTGTGGATGATGAGCTGACCATAAAAGAGAACCGCAATTCTAACAACAGCGAATTTGTTGAAAAGGTAGCCGCTATAAATGTTAATAGGTCTGTTAAATCGATACTGGAGCGAAGTCCCATTCTCAAAGAAATGGTAGAAGGAGGCCAAATCGGAATCATCGGGGGCCTTCACGATATTACCACAGGAGTAGTTACATTTTATCAGGGAACGATAGATTTGGGTAAAAAGTGAAAAATAAATATAGATTTGTGAAATGATAAATGGCCGTTTTATGGATATAAGGTATATTAATACTACAGTAATATGTGCTGTTTTCATGTGTGTATTGCTATCATGTGGCGTTAAAAGAAGAGATGCAGATAAAAATGTTGCTCCTGCCGATGTTCAATTGGTAAATCCTGCATTACCTGGCGACAATCCGGATCCTTCAATTATAAGGATAGGCAAAGTTTATTATGCTACGTCAACTACTAATGAATGGGCACCTTATTTTACCATCTATAAATCGGTAGATTTGAAGAACTGGGTATTGGTTAACCATGTTTTCCCGGAGGGGTTCAAGGATATGAAGGATCAATGGGGAGAAAATAATTTCTGGGCTTCCGAACTGGCCTATGATGCAAAGCAGCATAGGATTTATGCCTATTATACTGCGCATAACAGGAAAGTCAAAGGAAACCCGGGCTTGCAGTGTGGTGTAGCCTGGATAGATGCCAATAAAATCGAAACGGGCAAATTCACAGACAATGGTCCTGTAATCATAGAAGATGATTGTGGAGCAATTGACGCTTTCGAATTTCAGGACAAGGGAAAAATTTATGCCTTCTGGAAAAATGACGGAAATGGTTGTGGGAAGGAAAGCTGGATTTGGGTGCAGGAAATCAATGAAAGCCGTACCAAATTGCTGGGTGAGAAAAGAAAAGTATACACAAACAGCCAACCTTGGGAGACCTCTCTGGTAGAGGGTGCTTGTTTTTTCAGAATGGGTGAGTACATCTATAGTTTATATGCGGTAGGAGGGTGTTGTGATGCTAAGTGTAATTATAAGACGGGAATTGCCCGGACAAAAGATCTAGCAGGAGGAAAATGGGAGAAGTATAATAAAAACCCTGTAATGGTTAGCAATGAACGATGGAACTGCCCTGGTCACGGCACTGTGGTTGAATCTGCAGACCACCGATTTTTTATGCTTTATCATGCGTTCAATAAAAACTATGATGTATTTGTAGGCAGAGAAGGTATACTTGAAGAATTAAAAACGGGGCCGGATGGCTGGCCGGTTCTTCATAATGCGACCATTCCAAATCGACCAAAAGCAGAACTGGATTTTTATGACGATTTTAAAAAGGACAATAAACTGAACCTAGCCTGGCAATGGCCATCGAAATTGCCAAAGCCGGATGTGAACTTCAATAATGGGCTTCATCTGGTATCTACGAACCAGAATCATGAGTTGGGAACATTTTTAGGGCAATATATTAAAACCGTGAATTTCAGCATTAGCACGAAAGTGACGCTTACGGAGGCACAAAGTGGGCTCTGTTTCGCAGGAGCCATTTTCAAAAGTAAGTGGCCAGGTGAGTTAGGAGGAATTGGAATAACAGCTGCTGAAGATGGTATAACAGTATATAATAATCTTGAGGGAAAATACCTTGTACTCAAACAAGTCAAAGAACAATCTCATGGATTAATTGAATTGAAAATGCAGATCAGCGGAGGTGGAAAACTAATAGATTTCTTTTATAAAAAGCCTCAGTTGGAATGGGTGAAATTCCATACTGCAACATTTGATGCGCCAAAATATGCACCATGGGGAATGGGGTATAGGGCTGGTATTGTAGCTAAAGGTTCAGGTCAGAAAGCGTTTTTCAATTCTTTCGAATTGAAAAATAATTAAAGAGTAATGCCATTTATGAGCCCTTTAACTCTACAACGATCTTTTGTCCTTTGTTTTTAAGGAGTTCAACAGGAAACTTAAATTCCACTCTTTTCAGATTCTCTACTTTCATATCATAGTCTAATGGGGGAGGATTTTCGGAAACCACCATGATCAAGACGCCCTCAGGTTGCTTGATCATAACTTTTAGGGTTTTTCCTTTTTGCTTTAGCAGAACTCCACCTTCTATGATTTCGGCATCTGCCTGGGTCATCATCGCCCAGGTTACGCTTTTTGTCTGTTCAGAAAGCTCCAGTATATCAGTGATTTCAAGGCTTTGGTCTCCCGTCCGTTTAAAATCTCTTTTAGCGCTCTTTAGCTGTCCCTTAAATACCGCAGAAAGGTCAAAACCTGCCTGAGGACGGTTACCTTTTCCTTTATAGTAGCTTAATGGTGCAAAACCCTTGGCCAAGTGCAGTTCATCATTGACCGTCAGCGTACTGTGCCCGAAATTGTTCTTGCTCAGCAGGGTCCAGCGCTTGCTTTGCTGGTTGCTGTCCCATAATCCATTAACACCTATAGCTTGCTCCAGCTCAAAGTAATTCTGCATCCCCAGATCTACAGACCACCTGACGCCATATAGGTCAAATACAAAAGAACCAGCATCCATGTTGCCATGGTTTAAATTTGCTGCACCGCCTTTGGCCCCAAGAAAATACCCATTGGGATCAGTTTTTCCACCACCAAATACAACAATTGGGTTGATTCCATCACCTTTGTAATTTGCAGGTAATTGATTCCCCATAGATTTTTTATGTTTTGCCAGCCAGGCCAGAACCATCCCATTAAATTTGGAACTGTTATAACCGCTGGTAGCTGACCTTGCTAGGGCTCCTAGAAATTTTTCCTTATCAAAATAGACATCATTGTTTGTCCTATTTGCAAACCACAACAGCAATTCCTGGTTTTCCAGACCATCATCTCCACTGCTGCCAGAATCAAAATAATTGAAATAAAGCCCACTTGAACCCACCAGTTTTTTCACAAAAAGCGCACTATTGACAAATCCGGGTGTGTTGGAAATACCAAAATCCGTTCCAAAAGCGCTTTCAAGTACATTGATAGTGATTAATGTATAACTGGTTCCATAGGACCAGTAAGATGCCCCTTCAGGATAGGCCCCGTCTGGCCCGTATGCCCTCAGTGCTCTTGGAATGTTCTGGATCATTCGGGAAATCAATTGTGCGGCTAAAGCAGGATCCTGATCGGCAATCATTACAGCCGCCGAAGTAATACCGCCATGACATACCTGGTTCCAATTGTTGTCCACTTTTACCCATCCGTTGAATTTTTCATTCAAACTGGGCTCTATGGCTTTGCTGATCAGGGCATCCTTTACCAGTCGTATAGTAGATTCCGGTAGGTCGCCCAGAGTCCAATCCAGCCCAATAGAAACCCCATAGGCCATTTCTCCAACATCCAGAAAATGGCTGGGGTTCCAATCTGAAAAATTGCAAACATTTAGCAATTCGGTATTTACCCGATCCAAGAACCGCTTTTCTTTTGATATGGCATAAACTGCAGCGAGTGTGCCGATTCGTGCAATTGCTTGCCTGGATACTCCAAGCAATCTCCTCCCTTCCAGCTTTCTTTCCAGAACTGCGACATCCAGCAGAGCAACTGCATTTTTATAAAGATATCCATAATAAGCTTTTGCAGTTTCATCCTTTTTTACGGCCTTTTTGATCTGCGCTAAACTTTCAGCAGTCAGGATCAGTTTCGGACCGTTATTTCGGAGGTTTTGTTTTACCCATGTTACTGTTACGTCCCTGGTTTCGCTAACAGGTTTTTGAGCAACACTTGCCAATGAAATGCTCAGGGTTAGAAGAAGAAGTGCGAGGATCGATTTCATGTTCCAAATTACATTTTTCTGTTGACAATCGCACTCAATTACCGGAAGTTGGTATTCTCAAGGTCAATATAATCTAAATCCCCAATGACCCTTTTATAAATAAAGCTGACCTTCCATCACAATCGCAGAGGAGCCGCTAACCCATATGCCATCGTTAGCTACATTTACGCAGATTGTAGATGGATGTTCTATATATTTTCCTTGCAGGATCTTATAGTCCCTGTTTTTTTTTATGTATCCAAGCGTTTCAAGATAGCCGGCCAGTGGTCCTGCGGCTGTTCCTGTGGCGGGATCTTCGTCGATTCCAATGCCTGGATTAAAAAACCTTGTCTCTGCGAGATAATTGTTTTCAATACCATTTACAGTAAATAAATAACAACCTTCAAAATCAAATTTTTCAGATAAGCCTTTCAATATGGGTTTATTGGAAACAGCATTTTTAAGTGTTCCCAGATCTTTTACAGGAACCATTAAATGAGGAACTTCTGTTTGTACAATATTGATGTCCCAACCATTCAAATCAAAGTCGGTAGTCTTTAATCCCAGGGCCTCGGTTAAGAGGTTGACTGGTACTTTGTTGATTATTTTAGAAGGGCGCTGTTTCATTGCAACATAAGGTAGTCCTGATTCCTCAGTGACTTTTAAAGGAATAGGGGTATCCTTTATCAATACCCAGGGTCTCCCTTGTTGATTTTTAAAGATATCCCATTTTTTTAATAATGCCAAACAGACGGCGCCCAAAAGGTTGTGCCCGGCGCCTGCTACCTCAAATTTTGCCGGGGTGAAAGACCGTACTTTGAAAACGCCTTCTTTCTCTGAATAGCTAACAAAAGAAGTTTCAGAATAGCCGAATTCCCTGGATATATCGTGGTACTGACTAAGGTTAAGCTCATCTTCTATATAAACAACTGACAGTTGGTTTCCCTTAAACCGCTGATCTGTAAAAACGTCCAGTACATAATAATCCAGTTTTTTCATATTTTTCATTGTTGATGATTAATAGCTCAAAACTAGAAATTACAGATCTTTTTTTGCTATCGGTTAACAATGGGTAACCGGTAACCTTGAGGTAACTAACAGGATTTCAGAATACGTCCAGATGCCATTTGCTATCTACGAATACTGAACTTCTTCAGGTGTATCGGGCAATCGGTTTCAACTCTTTAGCTATCGCCTCAATAAGTTTAGGATTTATATCCGTTTCATCCATTACATTCCATTGTCCGTTTTTTTCGACCATAACTAAAGAATCGTTTTCCGGAAAAATGATACGGAGTCCTTGCTCCCCGTTATAATCTTCAGGTGCTGTCCTGAGTCTAACGGGCGTGTGATCTGTGGGGTTGACTATAGTAAATTTCATGAGCCTCCTTTTAAATTAACTGTTTTAATGGTTTTCAGGATTTAAGTAATCCTAAATAGCAACAAATTAAAAAACAAGAAGTTTGCAGATAGCAAGTTTTTTTTGTTATCCTGAATTCTTATTTGAATACAGGAATGGCAGTCTGTACTTTTTTCGATTGCGAGTTTGCCTGTGTTTTCTGATTGCATTTACCCAGGAGCGAATAAATTACAATAAATATGATTATGGTAGACAAGCAGCCTCCACCTAACTTTTTAGCTCCCCAACCAGCTATAATTGCTCTGAAAAATTTATTCATGTTTATATTTTAAGAGGTAAACAGTTTAAAAATTCAAATGGTTTTGATTTAATGGCCTAATTTTGAAATATAAATTGCTATTTACCGTAAGCCGAAGCCGGGGGAATATGCTCTGCATCAGAGAATGCCCTCAGGTAAGCGGTTTTATACTCGGCCATCCCCACAGCTTTATTCAGGGCACTTAAACTATGATATAGCCCAATTAATGACCAGCCATTTCCAGGGTTTAGTTCCAGATCCATTTTGTAAACCTGTGCTGCATTGGCGGGCTTCCCTTGCTTTAAAAGATAGGCTCCTAAAAATTGTCTTACAGGAATCGGCCAGTCCATTGGCTCAGCGTAGATCATTTCGTCTTCTATTTTTATGGCCTCTTGGAGGGTGTTAATGCCAGCTGTATTCTTTCTCTGATCTAATAGAATCACAGCATTTAAAATATTCTCTGCAATCTGTGCGCCTTGCAGTGCTGTATTAAAGGGGATACGCCTCTTTTTTAAAACAGGATCAGTTATTTTACTGCGCAACTGAATAAGTTGCACTTTTGCCAAATCCGGTTTACCTGTATACACATATGCCAACCCTTTGGCAAAATTATCCAATATTCTGGCATATGTCCAACGGACATCCGGCTGAACTGTATCCTTTAATATCTCATCCCACTTACCAAGTCTTACCAAGATAAACTTTGGCATCATGTACAAATATTGGGCATAGGTATCCTCATAAGTTGGCATAACACTTTTTCTGCACCTTATGGCATCCTGCATTCCTTTGGTGTACATTCCACCTGTTAACCCGCAAAAAGCCTGTACCGCAAAATAATGCGAGGAATGCTTGCTAAGGGAAAGATGCCTGGCCAGCGAATCATAACGCACAAGGCTTACATCTGCACTGTCATTGGCTTCTACACCTAATGCATACAAACCGTTTCTTTGATACACGTGGCTAGACATGTGAACCATGTGAGCCACGCCAGGAAAAAGATCTTTAAGCAGCCTTGCATTGTCCAAGGCACGATCAGGCTTACGAGAAGCTTCCGTTAAATGTATATAATAGTGTAAAGCAGCAGGATGTTGGGGATTTTCCTGTAATACGCTCTCGCATAAGCCCACTAATTCAGGCGTCCATTCTTTCGCAGATCCGTCGTTATTCCAGAAATCCCAGGGATGGCTCAACATAACCGCATCTATAAATAGCGTCTTGATGTCTGCATCCTGAGGATATATGGAAATAAGCGATTTCATACCTTGTGCATAGGCCATGTTCAGCTTCGTTTTTAGAGTATCGGCATCCGACAATGGATACCTGAGATTCATTACTTTCAGCAGATCGCGCTCTTTTGCTGATGCCTTATCTGCAGATTGGTTCATCAGCTTTAAAACTTCTGATATGTTTTTAGGAATGGTATAATTGTGGGCAGAATTATAGTAAGGACCCATTGCTAATGCTTGTCCCCAATAGGCCATAGCACTGTTAGGATCAAATCTGGCAGCTTCTTTAAAGGAAGCGAGGGCCTCCTTCATATGGTAACTATAATACATGGTTAATCCCTGATCAAAATAAACCTGAGCGCTGTCGCTAACCGTCGATATTTTATAAGAATAGTGCCCCCAGCCCGGCAGGTACATCATAAATTTGCCATTATCGACAGTATCAATATTTTCTGTGAAAGACAAAGAACCACATGTTGCTACAATTGCCTTAGTATAATCCAATAGGTACAATGGCTTTTGGATATCTTTATCACCACTAGAAAAAAAGAGACAGCATATAAAAAGCAGCAATATTGTTTTCATAAGGATTCTTACAATTAATTAAAGCTCAATTAAATATACCATTTTTAGGGGTCTTTTTTATATATATTTTATAGCTTTAAGCATTTAAAATCATGAAAAGAATTTCCGGTAATGAGCGAAGACCAATTTAGACGATAAGGATATGAAAATATTAAAGGCGGCTGATGCATTTAACAAATCGGCAAAAATATATCAGGATAAGTTTATGGATGTTAGTTCCTATGGTGACTTACTCAATATCTTTTGTGATAATATAACAGCTGATAATGCCAGCATTTTAGACATTGCCTGTGGCCCTGGAAATATCACCAAATACTTGCTAAACAGGAGACCTGACTATAAAGTCTTAGGAATTGACTTGTCCTCGAAAATGCTCGAACTAGCCCAGGCTAATAACCCGACAGCTAAATTTGAGCTCATGGATTGCCGGGAGATTGATACGATCGAAGAGAAATTCGATGGAATCACGTGTGGCTTTTGCCTACCTTATTTGACGCGTAAGGAAGCTGTTGCGCTAATCGCTAGTGTTCCTGGATTATTAAATCCAGGTGGTGTGTTTTATTTGAGCACGATGGAGGAGGATGATGTTAATAAATCGCGATATCAAATATCAAGTACAGGTGATAAGGTATGGGTAAATTATCATCATGAGCGTTATTTAACTCAAGCCTTCCAGGAAAATAACTTTGAAATAATCAATTTAAAACAATTTACTTCTCCTGATAAGGATGGTCTAATGATTACTGATTTGATATTGATGGGGAAATTGTAGGTGTATGCGCTGACTTATTAACGCGATTTTAGGCTACTTAAGATTACTTTGCAAAGTTTTACAACTGCGAAGACGATCAATCCGGCGAGAACCCCAATCCCGAACTCCTTAATGATCAAGGGAATACTTGGCAGCAAATGGTGTAGAAATTCAATGTTGTGAACGAAAATACCGCCCGAAACTAAGATCAATGCAATTGTTCCTACCACGCCCAGAATTCTGATGATAACAGGCAGTGATTTAACAAGTAAATGACCAATTAGTGCAACAAAGCCCTTGTCACTGGAACGCTTGATCAATTTGTGCCCAGCATCATCCATTCTAACTATGATGGCAACGATACCATAAACACCTACGGTAGCCAGTAATGCAACTACCGAAACCGTTAAAATCTGAATAGGGAGGCTTTTTTCCAAGACACTTCCCAGTGCAATAATTACAATTTCTATGGACAGGATGAAATCAGTCATCACAGCAGACTTGACCTTTGCTTTTTCTGCTTCAATACCATCTTGTTTTACCGCTGTAATTACTTCATGATCCGCCTTCTTGCGATGAAAAAAGTATTCGATTATTTTTTCAACGCCCTCATAAGCGAGGAAAAAGCCACCTAAAATTAAAATAATCTTTATCGCTATAGGAAAAAATGCATTGAGCAATAATGCAATCGGAACAATAATAATTTTGTTAACGAAGGAACCCTTGGTAATTGCCCAAAGCACTGGTATCTCTCTTGAAGCCAGAAACCCCGTTGCCTTTTCCGCATTCACGGCTAAATCATCCCCAAGGATCCCTGCAGTTTTTCTCGTTGCTATTTTAGCTGCCACAGAGACATCATCCATTAAAGCAGCAATATCATCTAAAATCGCAAAAAAACCTGAAGCCATATCGATCTCATTAATAATTAGGTTGCAAAATATCTTTAAAAACGTGATTTTGAAAGTAAAAAGATGATAATATTTTTCACATACCCCAATGCATAGTAAAGTCCGGATTACATTTTACGTTTATGTCTTTGTTCTTTTCGTCGGGCTTTCAACATTTCTTTAATCTGAGCGTCTATTTTCTCTACAGCGGTAGTAAAAGCTACTGAATGAAGAATTGTACAATGTTTGTTCAAAAAAGCCATTGTCTCTTCAGGATAAATATTGCCAATCTCCCGAAGCGCCCATCCTAATCCTTTCTGAACAAAGTAATCTTTATCAGCAATTAATGGCCCCACCATATCTAGCAATTTTGCCGCAGGGAGAAGGGTTTTACGCTTCTTACTGTATAGCAGCATCCCAACCAATGACTGCCTACGCTCCCAAGGGTTTTCGGATTTGTTCCATAGCTTATACTGGCCGTATATCTCCTCCGGCATCTTTTCCATTAAATGTGCATAGATATCGGATAGTCCGTCAGAATGCGCCCAGTTGTCAATCTTTTTTACCCATAAGCGTACGACCTCCCAGAGTTCATTCGCATCGAGTTTTAACAAGTTCCTTTCAACAAAGTAGATGCATTGGCTTAGCACTTCGTAAACATCTGCATTTTTCCATATTGCATCCCAAACGGGAAGCTGATCCTGAAGAGTTAGTGTACTGAAAGTGTAGCCCGTTTTTAGTATTGACCGCTGCATAGGTACTGAAAGGCCAATGACTTCATACTGGGTTCCAATATAACTTTTGAGATCTGTATGTCCGGAGACTTTATCATAAGGTTGTTTTTCGATTAACCTGTTTATGATTTCGGATAAGTATTTTGATGTAGATATCATTTGATGTTTATCAATTTCAGGTATTTTTTATTGATTAGCTTTGTCATCCTGGAAAGATACTTCCCGGTAATCACAGAGAATCATATTTGCTATGTGCGTTCGATCATAAAATAAGCCAACTCTTGTTCATCTCTCTTGAGGTTATTTAACCGTCTAAGGCCTGCTTTTTCAAGAACCTTTTGTGAACCTATATTGTCCAGATCGGTTACAGCAACTACCTGATTGGTATCTGTATGTGTAAAGCAGTAGTCAATTAAAGCGCTGCTCGCTTCGCTGGCTATACCTTTCCCCCAATATTTTTTAGCCAAAACATATCCAATCTCAACCTGATCCGGCACATATTCAAAATGTCTTGTAAGATACATGCCCATAAAATCCAGGGTATGGATATCAAATATTCCCCATCGGCCTAGCGGGCCTTTGCTGTAATCTGCTATCGTGCTGTCAAACAATTCCAGGTATTGTGCCGTCGAGCGTTGAGGAATGTACCGGGTAACTTCTTCATCTTCAAAAAGCAGAACGAACAATTGCTTGTCTTCAGGTACAAATTCACGAATAATGATATTTTGGCTTTGATAAAGAATAGTCATACATAAATTTTATACAAAGATATAGAACCTATCATTTGCTTTGATGAAGATTATTCACCAGATTTTGGAACGGGCTCGACGTTGTAAAGGCATTTTAAAATAATTCTCTTTTAAATAAACATTTGCTAAGGTATATTTGTTGCAATTCAAAAATCCAAGTCGTATGAAACCAACTCAATATTCGTTCCTCTTTTTATGCCTTTTGTGTCTAGCTGCATGTAATATTTTTAAAAAGACTTCTGTACCACAAACAAGCAAAGACACTATGGAAACCAGTCAAATTACAGATCGTAAGTGGAAGTTAGTTGAACTTGCAGGTAAACCGGTGGCAGATAAGATAAATGGTAAAGAACCATTTCTTTTGCTTCAAAAAAGTGACAGCCGTTATTCTGCTTCTGGAGGCTGTAATGGGATAGGTGGTGAGTTTAAATTACAAGAGAATGGAAGGATAAAATTTTCACAGGGAATGTCCACTATGATGGCTTGTGAAAACATGGAGATTGAAAATGGTTTAACTAAAGCCTTGATTGCCGCTGATAATTACAGTATTAACGGAGATGATTTATCTTTAAATAAAGCCAGAATGGCACCCCTGGCTCGCTTTAAGGCCGTTAAGTAATTTAAAGATCTATATTCAGATTGCGGAAAATTGCTTAATGTAATTTCTCATTGTGAAATCTACCGTAAACCCCATGTTCAGATAGATATTTTTACCTAATTCTGAAGCTTGCAAGTAGGCATATGTTAACTGGTTATCTATGGCTTTATTTAAGATGTATGCCATCGTTTCTTCAGCAAATCCTCTTTTCCTCATCTGTGGAATAATTCCCAGTCCGTGTATGCCAATTGCATTTTCGGTCTGCATGGTAAGGACTGTTCCTATTGGTGTTTTATCCAAATAAATGGTATAATAGGTTATTTGATTGCATGTTTTGATTAGTATTTCAGGATTAATATTATACTTAAAAGATTCCGGATATAAATCTGTCCAGGTTTTTGCCTGTTCGGGCTGATATACCTGCTCAAAAGTTAACCGCTGTTCTTGGTTAAATTTTTGGTCAAGGTGCATGGACATGCCAATTTGTGCTGATTTTTGCTCAAATCCGCTATATTCAATTAGTTTATACCTGGTGCTTTCTGTATCATCCCAATACGAAAACGATAAACTAATGGGAGAGGAGTTGATAATTTCCAGAATTTCCTTTAAGGCTGATTCATCTAATTGTTGCTTCAGCCAGAGACGATTTGGCCAGTCCGAATTTGGAATGCGGACATAACTAAGTTGTTCATCGGTAAAAAATCCATTGAACGGACTACTGGCTTTTTCCCAGAGCGTAATTAAGTTTTTGATGTTTAGCAAGGCATGTTCATTCATAGTGCTTATTTTGAATTTATGAGTAGTATTCCAGCCATCATGGCCATAATTCCTATTATCTTTTTTACGGTTATTGGTTCTAATGGCAAATTTAACCAACCAAAGTGTGTGGCGATAGCCGAAAAAATAAGTTGGCCGCATAATCCTAATGAGATCATTTTAGAAAGCCCTAGCTTAGGAATGCTATAAAAATAAAGGCTAATTCCGACAACACTGAAAAGTCCCCCTGTAAACCATAAATACCAGGGAACTTTTTTAATCAGGCTAGTGTTTGGTATTTCGCTTGAAATCAACAAAACAAAAACCGAGGCAAAAAGCAGACTACTGAAGGATGTGGCTATAGTAGCAAGTAGTGGTTTTTTAAGCAAAACACCCAGATGTGCATTAAACCCTGCCTGAATAGCTAAAAAGATACCGCCCAAAAATGCGGCTATGGATACTAATTGTTGATTCATATAGCGAAATTAGATTGATGTTTTTCAATTTCACTTTACATATGTTGATTGGTCTATTTATTTTTTATTTCCCTTCTGATTCTGCTTAGCTGCGTTGCCGTAATTCCTAAATGGGAAGCGATATGCTGTAATGGAATCCTTTTGTCGATACCCGGATGTTTTCCCAGCATTTTTAAGTAGCGGATACTGGCGGTTTCCATTACGATAGATATTTCTCGCTGTTCTTTATCTATAACCCAATTTTTTTCGAGATAAGCAATATAGAAATTTTTCAAATCGTCCCGCTGGTCGATAAGTTCTTTGTATTTTTCATGATTGATCGTAATAACTGTACTGTCTTCTATTGCCTGTAACGTAAATTGGGATGGAATTTTCAGCAATGCGGAAACGGTAGAACCTGCAAATTGCCGCTCCAGGAAAATATTTTTATTATAGGTATTTCCCTGCACATCACTAAAATACGCGATAAGCGCTCCTTTACAGACAAAGTATAATGACTTGGATATCTGTCCTTCTTTTAATAAGAATTCATTTTTTTTAATGGTCTGTATACGGATCAGAGATACGAGTAATGAAAATGATTCTTCAGAAATTGTATGGTAATTCCCTATGATAGTCTTAAATGTTGATAGGTATAGTTCTTCGTTAATCACTTTTATGTTTTAAAATTTAGCCATAGTGCGTGTTATTTCAAGAGAGTTGCAGGTAAACTGGTTATTTGCTGAATCTTTATTCCTTTATAATAGACTTCTGCACCTTCCGATTGTATTTGAATTTTTCCTTTTCTTAGTGGTAATTCATTTCCGTCATCGATTTGCTTGTTGTGGTAAAGGACCATCATTACTTTGCCATTCATCACATGGACACTAGTATCTCCATAACAGTATAAATCAACTGTATTCCATTCACCAGATGGTCTTTCTGCATCACTCATTTTTTTACAGAATCTACCGATCTGGCTGTCTTCTCGGAAGCTAATAAGCTTTCCTTCCGGACGATAAGTATAGTTTTTCCCTTCTTTAATTGCAGGAATATCTGCTGCACCACCAGCAACTCCCCAATAATCGCCACAGTTACCTTCATCAATCTGAAATTCTTGTGAACGCATCCATGACCCATAATCAGCCCCATATTTACCTACCGAATGATATAGCAACCCACTGTCTTTGTTCGAATTCTTCTTTTGTCCCCATTTCAGATTTCCCCATTTAAACTGTAGTTGTAAATGGTAATTCTCATATTCTTTTTTGGTAGAGATTGCACCCCAGCTTTCACCCGAGATGCGGATGATATTTTCTTCGCCTTGTTTTATCACTGTAAATACCTTCTTAGGATCATTATTTAAACCAATGGGTATACCTGTAAGGGGTTTACCTGAGTCATCATAATCGGGAGCCAGGTAGGTATCCCATTCTTTCAGATCTTTTCCATTAAAAAGCGTTTGCCAGGATGGGGTCTTTTGCGTGGTAAAGCCCAGGGCTGATATCCCTAACAAAAGTATCGGCAGGAGTTTTAAAAGTTTCATATCAGGTTATTTTAAATCTATTCAAGATACAGATTTTTATGATTCAAAGTGGATGAACAAATCCAAACCTGGATTGTTTTATGAAATGAGATAGTTCTTGAATCCTAATTACTAAAATTATGCTACATAATATAAAAAGTCTGATCGGTTTCACTATGGGTGCTACCGACGGAGAAATTGGGAAAGTTGATGAGTTTTATTTTGATGATGAAACTTGGACCATACGTTACCTCATTGTAAAAACAGGCGGTTGGCTAATGGACCGTAAAGTACTTATTTCTCCGGGAGCCTTGAAGGATCCTGATTGGAAAAACAAGTCCTTCCCGATCAAACTCACCAAGCAACAAATTAAAGAGAGTCCCGACATAGATACAGAAAAGCCTGTATCCCGCCAGCAAGAGCTCGCCTTATACAGCCATTACGAATGGCCATACGGCGATCCTACAGGCGGAGGATTTTATGGGCAACTGGGTATGGCAGGAATGATTGAATCGAGAGTGCCTTTAGAGGCGTCCATCGCAGCGCGTAATAAAAAAGAGCCTGGAGATCCTCATTTGCGCAGCATCAGCGAAGTTAAAAGGTATCACATCCACGCCACGAATGGAGAGATAGGCAAAGTAGCTGATATTATTGTCGATGAGTATTGGAGAATCCGTTTTCTGATTGTCGATACCGGTAGCTGGTTTCCAGGGAAAAAAGTTCTGCTTTCGCCCGAATGGATAAAAGAGGTTAGTTGGGCAGACTCGTCTGTGGAAGTAGATGTTTCGGTGGAAGCGGTAAAAAATAGCCCGAAGTATGACCCTGACCAACCCATGGCTGAAAATTATGAAACAGACCTTTTCCGGCATTACGATAAATAGGTTAAGATTACTTTACGCCAAAATTTTCAATTTAAAGAGAAGTCTTAATAAAGTCTATTAATTTAGTAGTATTTATTTATATTTGTTTTGTATCAAATTTAGTTGAACAATTAATATGAAAAAAATACTATCATTTATTGGCGGCATGTTACCTCTGATAGCTGTTGCTCAGCAACCATTTGCATTTAGTGGAGAGATCAAAGGTCTCCGAACCGGAGAAAAACTTTTTCTTACTTACAGTGTAGAAGGGAAAAACAAAGCAGACTCAGCAATAGTTACTGATGGAAAATTTAACTTTAATGGGAGCATTAAAGATCCATCAAAAAGTACTCTTTACAGAAAAGATGCGATTAAGGGAAATAGGGTAGACGTACTATCATTTTATATCGAACCTGGAAACATAAAACTTACCGGCACTGACTCATTAAAACATTCCCTGATCAATGGATCAAAAGTTAATGCAGATAATTATTTGCTTAAAGCGGCGTCAAAAAAGGTACAGGATAAACTTACTTCGCTTGGAGAAGAATATACAAAATTCACTGTTGAACAGAAAAAAGATGAATCCTTCCTTGAAGGATTCTATAAGCGTTATGACAACACTTCCGCTGAGTTATTTCCTATATATCTGGACTTTGCAAGTAGGCATCCAAATTCATTCGTTAGTCTAACAGTGCTTTCACAGTTGGCTTCTGATGAAACATTACAAAGTGATGCGGAAAAAGTGTATCAAAATCTCTCGTCTGGAATTCGTCAAACTTACTACGGCCAGCAAGTTGGAGTTCTATTTGCTGCTGCAAAAAGGACTAAAATTGGTTCACAAGCGCCTGACTTCACCCAGAATAATATCTATGATAACCCGGTGAAGCTCTCGGACTTTAAAGGGAAATATGTTTTGTTAGACTTCTGGGCTTCATGGTGTGGGCCCTGCCGCCGCGAAAATCCTAATGTGGTTGCAGCTTACGAAAAATTTAAAGACAAAGGATTTACTGTGTTGGGTATTTCATTAGATCAGCCAGGTAAAAAGGATGCGTGGTTAAAAGCAATTGAAGATGATAAATTGACATGGACACATGTTTCAGATCTTAAGTATTGGGATAATGAAGTCGCTAAATTATATGGTGTGAGGTCTATACCCGGTAATTTTTTATTAGATCCCTCAGGAAAGATAGTTGCCAAAGGTTTGCGAGGTGCTGATTTGCAGAATAAGTTGCTGGAGTTGCTGGATTCAAAAACCAAATGATACTGAATATTTTAATTAAGTTCTTCTTAATGGCAACTCCAGATAGCATTGATGAGGTCTCTACACCTCATAAAGACAAATGGTATCAGGAGTTTCATATCAATATGCTTGATGCTTACTGTTAGTCTCACATACTCAATAACGATAATTTTTATCTCTATATCTGACTAACCACAAAGAAGTAAGGTTTTCCAATTCACCTCTACAATCACTTCTATTAAATATATTTAATTATTTTTATATCAACTATTTAATACACTTTCATGAAAGAATTAGATTAACTTTGATTTTAGCCATTTTTTAAGGAAACCCATAAAATATTGAGTATATCATTAAAGTTAATAATGACGCCACTATTAAATGAATGGGTTAAAGCAAATCTCCCAGTAATTGTGCTCCGGGTCGGCTATTATTCCAGCATACCCACCCCAAAATACTTTTGCTGGTTTTTTAATAATATTAACTTGTTTACTTTCCAGCTCCATAAACAGCTCATCTGTTTCTTTTAAAGATCCGGTATAGATAGTTAGGTAAACTTTAGGTAGGATTTCCGTTGTAACTGGTTCACTACCTAAATAACGAGCATGGTCTTCCGCTTGGTAAATGCTTAGCAACAAACCATGCTTGAGCCTAAACATAACAATATCCGTGCTTTCCGACTGGATTTCCCAGCCAAAAGTATCTATGTAAAATGTTTTAAGTTTAAGCAAGTCTTGAGCTGCAATAGTAACTGCATTGATCTGTGTTCTCATCATTAAGGTATATTCTTTGGTTAACCAAACTTATGGATATGTGACAAAAGAAACCAGTTATTTTGATGATTTTGTGTAAAATTTTTACTTTAACGAAGTGTAATTACTGGAGGCATAGATAAAGAGTTTTGGAATAAATGTTTTTTTTAACGAGTTTTTTAATCAAATTACCATCAAATGCAAACCAAAATATTTATTCTTTTTACTTTTTTATATACGCTGAATTTCAATCTTGCAGACGCCCAAACTTCTGGAATTGAAAAACCTGCCGGTTGGCCCATTATAGAAAATCAAATGAAACCATGGACAAGATGGTGGTGGATGGGGAATGCAGTAAACGATAAAGATCTTGAATTGGTTTTGCAACAGTATAGTCAGGCAGGACTTGGAGGTGTAGAAATTACGCCTATTTACGGAGCAGTGGGATATGAGAACAAGTATATCAATTTTCTTTCCCCTGAATGGCTATCAGCACTTCATTTCACAGTTACCAGAGCAAATTCACTGGGAATGGAAGTAGATATGAATACCGGTACTGGCTGGCCTTTCGGAGGACCCCAGATAAAGCCTGAAAATGCAGCTACAAAACTCATTACCCGTAAGTTCACCTTAAATGCAGGAGAAAAGCTAAATGAGCCGATTACGGTTAAAGAAGATGGACAGGACCTTGCAGAACTGCAAGCCTTAACGGCTTATGGCGAAAGCGGAGAGGTATTGAATCTCTTTCCTCTTGTACAAGTCAGCAAACTACTAAACTGGTCTCCAACATCTGGACGTTGGGAAATTTACGCCGCTTTTGCAGGTAAAACACATCAAAAAGTTAAGCGTGCAGCACCAGGAGGCGAGGGATTCACCTTAGATCATCTCGACAGCAATTCAGTTAATGTTTACCTCAAAAGATTTGCGGATGCTTTTGGGAAAAGACCACAGGGAGTGAGGGCTTTTTTTAATGATAGCTATGAAGTATATGGTGCTAGCTGGACGCCAACATTCTTAGCTCATTTCAAGAAAGCCCGGGGATATGATCTGGAAAATTACATTCGCGAACTTGCAGACAGTGGAAATAATGACAGCACAAGAGAAATCGTAGCACGTCTGAAGTCGGATTACCGTGAGACGATGGATGAACTTTTACTTGAAAATTTCACTCAAAACTGGACAAAATGGGCCCATAACCTCAAATCCTTAACAAAAAATCAATCTCATGGTTCCCCTGGAAATCTTCTTGATCTTTATGGTGCGGTTGATATTCCAGAAACAGAAATCTTCGGCTCCAGCTATTTTCCCATCGTGGGCCTCCGCAGAGATTCTGGCGACATTAGAAATGTTGACCCAGATCCCATAATGAGCAAATTTGCTTCCTCAGCAGCGAATACAGGTGGCAAAACATTAATTTCCTCAGAAACGTTCACATGGCTTACCGAGCATTTCAAAACTTCTTTTTCGCAGTGTAAACCCGAGGTTGAGCAACTATTTCTTTCGGGTATCAACCATATATTTTATCATGGAACAACAAACTCACCATCGAATATTCCTTGGCCTGGATGGCTATTCTATGCCTCGGTAGAAATGAATCCAAATAATAGCCTGTGGCCGCAAGCCAAAGGTTTGAACGATTATATAGCCAGATGTCAGTCCATATTACAAAGCGGAAAACCAGACAATGAGTTAATTATCTATTGGCCCATTTATGATGTCTGGAATAATTCAAAAGGTATGGATATGGCCTTAAAAGTTCATGATGTAGATAAATGGTTACATCCAACCTCATTTTACAAGCTGTGTAAGCAGCTTTCAAAAATCGGCTATTCATTTGACTTTGCCTCAGACAGGCTATTAAGGAAAACAACGGTCAACAATAAGCTACTCGGCACATCAGAAAATGGAACAGCCTATAAAGCATTAATCGTTCCTGAATGTGAAATGATAAATCCTGAGACGCTAGACAAAATTATCGGGTTAGCTTACAATGGAGCTATTGTGATTTTTCAGCAGTTGCCCAAGGATGTTCCCGGTTTATCTGATTTGGAAGAGCGAAGAAAAATGTTGAAAGCAAGCCTTTCAAAACTAACATTCAAGAATTCAGCCCCCGGTTTTAAACAATATGTTACTGGAAAAGGCATTATCTTTCTTGGAAATAATATTGAAGAAATTTTAAACTTCAATAGAATCAAAAGAGAAACGCTTGTCGATTCAGGTCTGGAGTTTACCAGAAGACAAATTGCATCCGGAAAATATTATTATTTGGTAAATCACAGTTCCAAATTGATTGATACAACCCTTTCACTCAATGAAAAAGGGTATGTCACTATCCTTGATCCACAGACAGAAGTTATCGGGACCGCAACTAAAAAAGAAAACAAAGTACGGATTCAGATAAGCTCAGGCCAAACTCTTTTTTTAAGAGTTGATAAGAGCCCTAAAACAACGGCTAGCTATTGGGTATATTTGGACAAGCCAGAAAAAGCAATAGCCCTTAATAAGCAATGGTTTCTCCATTTTACTAAGGGAGGCCCTGAATTGCCTCCAGATCAAACATTAAACACTTTACGCTCCTGGACTGATTCAGGCGACCCAAAGTCAATTGCATTTGCGGGAACGGGGGTATATTCATCTACCTTTAACATAGAATCAAAGTCTGCAAAGGAATATGTCTTGGATTTAGGTAAGGTAAACGAAAGTGCCAGGGTATGGATAAACGGAAAGGAAGTTGGCATTATATGGAGTATTCCCTTTCAGGCCCGGATAGGAAAATTTCTGATCCCTGGCAAAAATACGATTAAAATAGAAGTTGTGAATTTGATGGCTAACCGCATTAGAGATATGGATATTAAGAAAATCAAATGGAAGAATTATCATGAGATTAACTTTGTGAATATTAATTATAAGGATTTTGACGCTTCATCCTGGAAGGTTATGCCTTCTGGACTTACTGCTCCTGTTTCAATAACACCTTATTATTAGTTATAAAAACAGTTGTATTCATATGATTAAAAACTTTGGTTCGCTATAAGTGTTAAATATTGGCAAACCTTAGATCATGAGCTTAAAACAGTATCATAAAAAACGTGATTTTAATAAAACATCCGAGCCTAACTCCGGTAAAGCAAAAACATCGGGAAAACTTCAGTTTGTAATTCAAAAACATGATGCTACTCGCCTGCACTATGACTTCCGGTTGGAAATGAATGGCGTGCTGAAAAGCTGGGCTATTCCCAAAGGTCCCTCAACAGACCCAAAAACCAAGCGTCTGGCAATGATGGTAGAAGATCATCCTTTTGACTACAAAAATTTCGAAGGCATTATCCCGAAAGGGGAGTATGGAGGGGGTACCGTAATTGTCTGGGATCAGGGAACTTATGAACCCATTGAAAAGATCAGGGGTAAAAAGGCGCAGGAGAAATATTTACTGGAACAGTTGCATTCCGGCTCGCTCAAAATAATACTTCATGGCAGCAAATTAAAAGGAGAATATGCTCTGGTGAAGACAAACGGGATGGGAGAGAATGGCTGGCTGCTAATTAAGCATAAAGACGATTATGCTTCTACAACTGATATTACTAAAAAAGACAAATCCGTACTTTCGGAAAAGACGATTAAACAAGTCGAAAAAACGAGCGATAAGGTCTGGCAAAATGGCCATGAACAGGTAGAGTCCATTGAAATCTCTACTGACGTCAGAACTTTATTGAAAAAAGCCAAGAAATCTAAAATCCCGATTGGTATGAAGCCAATGCTTGCTACACTAGTAGATGAGCCTTTTGATGATCCCAATTGGATTTATGAGGTCAAATGGGATGGTTATCGATCATTGGGGTATTGCCTGAAGAATGGGGATGTACAACTGCTTTCAAGGAACAATAAGCAATTCAATGAGAAGTTTTATCCTATTTTCCAAATATTACAAAGCTGGAAACAGAACATGGTAGTTGATGGGGAAATTCTGGTGATTAACGATAAAGGAATTTCTAATTTTGGAGCGCTTCAGAACTGGCGTAGTGAAGCCGATGGTGAATTGGTTTATTATGTGTTTGATCTGATATGGTATGACGGCAGGGATTTAACTGATCTTCCACTTAGTAAACGCCAGGAGATATTAGCAGAGGTTTTGCCTCAAAATGACGATCGGGTAAGGCTAAGTCAGATCTTTAAGGCAAGCGGTACTGAGTTCTTTAAGGCGGCCATAAAAATGGGTTTGGAAGGCATTATTGCTAAAAAAGCAGACAGTCTGTATACTAAGAATAACCGTTCTAAAGATTGGCTAAAGATCAAAGCCAATAAACGCCAGGAGGTGGTGGTTGTCGGGTTCACAAAAAATGATGATACACCCAGGGAATTTAGTTCTCTGTTGTTAGGAGTGTATGAAAACGGTCATTTGCACTACGTTGGCAAGGTGGGGACAGGCTTCAATGATCTGGCGCAAAAAGAAATGATGGCCCAATTCCGGCCATTAATTACCAATAAAAGTCCATTTTCGGAAATCCCTGATGTCAATAAACCTTCTCGCTTCAGGCCCAATCCACCAAAAACCAAAGTAACCTGGCTTAAGCCGGAACTGGTTTGTGAGGTCGCCTTTGCAGAGGTGACAGATGACGGTGTATTTCGCCATCCATCTTTCCAAGGCATGCGCGTTGATAAAAAAGCTAAAGATGTGATCAGAGAAACCGAGATAGAGACGAAAGCTATAGTAGAGAATGATATGAAAGATAATACTATCAAGCCTCCAAAGGCTACAGGGCGTAAAACGTTGCTTAATCCCAAAGATGAAACGCAGGTACGAAAAATTAAAGGTCATGAATTGAAGTTTACACATTTAAGCAAGCTTTACTGGCCTGAAGATGGGGTATCCAAAAGAGAGATGTTTAATTACTATTATCAGGTGGCCGATTATATTCTTCCCTATTTGAAAGATAGGCCTATGTCATTAAATCGTTTTCCGGGTGGAATTCATAGCAAGGGTTTTTACCAGAAAGATGTTAGAGAGATTGCACCTGATTGGGCCGATACATTTCCTTATACCACAGGTGATGGCGAACATAAGGAATACCTATTGGGCAACGATGAAGCCGCCTTACTTTGGATGGCATCGTTAGGGTGTATAGAAATGAATCCGTGGTTTTCCAGGAGTCAATCTCCAGACAATCCAGACTATTGTGTGATTGATCTGGATCCTGATAAGAATACATTCGATCAGGTGATTCAGGTGGCACAAATGGTGAAAGAAGTTCTGGACCAGATTAAAATACCATGTTACGCGAAGACATCTGGTTCTACTGGTATGCATATTTATATTCCTCTTGCGGCAAAGTATGACTATGATCAGTCGCAAATGTTTGCCAAGATTATTGTCAATTTGGTGCATCAGCAGGTCCCTGAGTTTACTACATTAGAAAGAATGGTCGCTAACCGTAAAGGAAAAATGTATTTGGATTTTCTGCAGAACAGACCAGGGGCCACCATTGCCTGTCCGTATTCGCTTAGGCCGAAGCCAGGGGCAACTGTTTCCATGCCTCTGGCATGGGATGAAGTTAAACCTGGAATGACCATGGATGATTTTACGATCTTCAATGCTGTGGATAGGATAAAAGAAACTGGTGATCTCTTTAAAGGTGCTTTGGGAAAAGGTATTGATTTAACGGCTGCGATTAACAAAGCGAAAAACGTGTTTGGATAACTTATTAGGCCATCCTTATACTTAAAGTCAGGATTACTTGATCTTTTTAAAATTTCTGATTCTTTATTTAATTTTTTGAATACTAATATTATTAGCTTAAGTTTGAGTGCCTGCTAAAATTCAAGGCATTCGTTTTTTATGGATTTTAATGCTTTAGTATTTCCTGAGAAAGTTACATCCCAACCTGTTATTATCCATCAGGAAACACAGCAATTGAGGTTGTACGGGGAAACGCCTTGGCATAGGGGCTGGAAAATGGCTTTTCCTCCCTCATTCAGAGAAGTCTGCTTTTGGGACGAGGTTACAGAACAACAACATCGGGCTGATGTATACACTCCATGTGGAACCACCCTTGAGTTCCAAAATTCACCTATTTGTATTGAAGAGCTGGAAAGCAGGGAAGCTTTTTATCCGAAACTGATATGGATATTGAACGGAAAAAAATTTAAAGGCTTCCGTATTTTGAAGCATTTACCAGATGTGGATCACCCCAAACTTGCCGACTTTGAGTTTTGCCATAGCGATCATCTTTCTATGATCAGAAAGTCTGACTTGCTAGGAAGAAAAGGGCATCCTAAAATATTAAATTTCTATCATCCTGAACTGAAGAATATACAGCTAACCAGCCACTATTATTCCTTTTGCTGGAAACATCCCCATCGGGTATGGTATCAAGCAAAATGTCCCATTATTGTTGATCTGGGAGGACACTTTCTTTATCAGCTCAAACAACGAAAGCAGCTATCGGGAAACTATCCTTACCTACATATGATCCCGCGAAAGGAATTCATTGCCAGGTTCATAGTTAAATAGTCCATCTATAAGGACCGTAGGGCTGCTAACGTATCTAATACTAAAAATACTTTATTTTTTTGTATTTGAATTTATTTCTGATGTGTTGATTAAAATATCGGCCTTTTGACCCGGCCGCTTTTAGCATATGATAAATTTCAGGAGGAACATTTTTATATTTATAGCACATTCCGGATACAAAAGTGATACATAATGTAGTGGCTTCCATGTCATAGGTAAAATATCGAATCACACTTGATGGCATAATTTATTTCTTTAAGTAGCAGAGTGCTATTTTCCTGTTTGCCTATCAGGGGCATCCACAGGCTTAGATTCAGAAGATCCTTTCTGGCGCAAATAAATCGTTAAAAATACTATTGAAGCTACTGAAAGAAACTCACTCTGCCAGTTCTGAAAAGTTTCAAACCAAAATTCCGGTTCAGCCAGATAGGACCAGACGGTATCTTCAGGGAGATGCTTAAAAACCTGTTCTACATTATGGTTCTTCCAACTACCATACAGGTGGAAACCCCAACTCAAAAAGAACAGCATTGAAAAACAAATAGATAGGGAATTACTGTAAAGTTTGAGTATCCATCCTCCCTTTCTTACTGCCCATGGCGCATCCGGATGAGGAAAGGGTTCCCGGTCCACCTCTTCTTTTTCATCAAGTTTTTTGGATTCTGCTGAGCCAATCTGACGCAGAAATATGGTAAGCACTACATACATTCCCATCTGCAGAAATTCACTTTCAAAATTCTCAAAGGTTGCTGATATGAAGTGCCCACTTTTGAGATAAGTGCCTATATTGAGCTGTGGGGCGTGCTCTTCCTTCAAGTCCCGGTTGTGCTGCCTCCAGCCGGTTAATGCCTGCGCACAAAGGGTAATTACAAACAAGAAGAGGAAAACAATAGTTAGCCCGTTGCGATATAAATACGAAGGTTTTTTAAATACTTTGTTCATCTTGTGGTTGATAATAAGTAAAATAGTATAACCATCGGCAGGACATTTTGTTTATATAATACCATAAATCTATAAACAAAACGGAGCTTAACAGAAAGCGTAACAAAAAAGCATCTTGATTTGAAGATGCTTTTTTGTTTTTTCAGGTTTCAGATTTTCTTTACTTTGACTGCGTTGATTCCTTTCTTTCCGTTTTCAACCTCAAAGCTGACCCTGTCTTTTTCTCTTACCGGGCTAATCAGACCAGTGACATGGACAAAGATTTCCGGATCCCCGTTGTCCGGTACGATAAAGCCAAATCCTTTCGACTCATTGAAAAATTTTACTGTTCCTTCTGACATGTTGTTTTGTAATTAGGTTGATAATTTATTAATAATCTGATTGCTTTGTAATTTCTGTAAACATGCTGGAGCTCAAATTGTTTAACAAATTTTAAACAAAAATAAACTAAACGCTTAAAACTGCTGTCTGAATGACTGCTTTTTGATTCATTTTTATTTTGCTAAGACAATTGAAAAAATTCATACCTTATGGGGAGTTTCATTTTGTCAAAAAAGCGCTTTAGAACTTATGGATACCTGATCCATTCAATCAGGCAAACCTCTACTGAAGTTTCTTTATAAGCTGGCAAGGTGTTTGAACATGAAGGATCACTATGCGTAACTTTAAGGCAGCGGACAGTAGTACCAATGAGCTTGGACCAACTGAATTGAGCACCAATATTCAGGAACAGAAATCATTGTTGGCTGCTTTGCAACTTGCAGAGGAACGAAGTGCGATGCTTGCCGCCATCGTTGACTCCTCTGATGATGCAATTATTAGTAAAAATCTTAATGGAGTTGTAACCAGTTGGAACCTCTCCGCCCAACGTATCTTTGGCTATAGTGCCGAAGAAATGATTGGTGAATCGATAATGAAATTAATTCCAAAAGATAGGGCAGAAGAAGAGCCAAAAATCTTAAGTGTGCTCAAAAGCGGTCAGCGTGTAGATCATTTCGAAACCCAAAGAGTTACGAAACAGGGGCGGCTGATAGATGTTTCCTTAACCATATCACCTGTTAAAAATACTACTGGAAAAATAATTGGCTTATCTAAAATTGCCCGTGACATTACCGATAAAAAGCTAGAAGAACAGCGTAAGAATGATTTTATTGCCATTGCCAGCCATGAACTTAAAACCCCATTAACTTCGGTGCGATCTTATATACAACTGGCTTTGGCCAAAGCCAGGAATTCGTCTGATGCATTTACGGAAAACATACTTTCCAGGGCAGAAGTGCAAACAACAAGAATGGTCGCAATGATCCATGATTTTTTAGATCTTTCCAGGCTGGAGGACGGTAAAATGTCACTCAACCTTTCCAGATTTACGCTGGTCCAGTTGATGGATGATTTAATGGCAGAAGCTAAGATTCTCGCCCCCAGTCACATCATAACATACCAGGGATGTACTAACCTGGAGATGTATGCAGACCGGGAGAAAATCAGCCAGGTTTTAAGTAATTTGCTAAGCAATGCTGTTAAATACTCTCTGGCAGGAACTTTTGTACGCATTGATTGCACACGTGAACAAAACAACGTTTCAATCAATTTTACCGATCAGGGGGTGGGTATTGATCTACTTGACCAGCCTCGATTGTTTGAGCGCTTCTATCGTGTAAAAAATGAGCAGCTGAAGAATGTTTCGGGTTTCGGAATCGGGCTTCATCTGGTATCAGAAATACTGAAACTGCACGGCAGTGAAATCAGAGTGAAGAGTCAGCCCGGTAAAGGATCCACATTTTATTTTATACTACCTGTTTATATTGATTAAACCTCACCGCCGAACTTCAGGTTTTTATTTTTTATAAATGAAAGTAAGCGAATCTTTAACAGCAAGTCCACTGATTTCCTGCGCGTTGTAGCTAACAATATAGGTACCCGGTTTATCCAGCAAATAAGCTTTACTGATATTTACCTTTACACTAAGACTATCACCGGGTTTAACTTCAATGTAACTATCGGCAGGAGGCGGCATGATGCGTTTGGCCATTGCTCCCTGATACCTGGCTTCAGCGCCCTTATCGTCTTTAATATCTAGATATTTGCTCATTGGTGGTTCAAAAGGAGTATGCCATTTACAGAACGATTGTGGCTTAACAGAGGGGTTATAAACCGTGAACCGAAGCTCAAGAGAGTCGCCAGCCTTAATAACTGGCTTCATGCTCATGCGGGCAGTCATTTGTGTATTGGCAACTGTGTCTATTTTACTAATAGTATCTGCTGTTGAAGCTGTTCCATTGCTTTGTTCTTTATTCGTGCCACATGAAGCCAGTAGCAGTAGACTTGTAGACAGCAGTAGGTGTATTTGTTTCATATATCTGATATTGCTTTACCTAACCACAAACGTTTAATGATTGCTTAACGCTACAAACTTTATAAATAAAAAAAATCTTCCACAATGTCTAATTATCAATTTTCGTTTGTCATGTCATAAGCATTCCGAAATTACTGAAAATTGTCCAACTTTACATATTCGGTTGTCATTGGCTTGTATTACATTATAATTAAAGAATATGAATGATTTTTTATTGATTTTCAGAAGAGATTTTACCAATAAGGATGCTCAACCTTCTCCAGAGGAATTGCAAAATTCCATTAAAGCGTGGCAAAACTGGTTTGGCGGCATTGCTGCACAGAACAAACTTTCAAGGCCATTACAACGCTGGGATATCGCTGGTAAAGTTGTGAAGTCAAACAAGCATGTGATAAACGGTCCTTTTGTGGAAATTAAAGAGTCTATTGGCGGACTAATTATTGTCAGGGCAGAAAATTATGAAGAGGCGGTTGAAATTGCACAGAGTTGCCCAATCCTCGAACTCGGCGGAAATGTAGAAATAAGGATGGCTAGTGATCCTGAGGGATAATCATAGTTATGTAATGAAACAACAAGAACTGATACCACATCTATTCAGGAGCGAATATCAAAAGATGGTTTCTGTACTTTGCCGCTTGTTTGGTATCGCGCATATGGAAATAGCGGAGGATATTGTGAGTGAGACTTTCCTTGCTGCTACCGAAATATGGAGCACCAAAGGTATACCAGAAAACCCAACGGCATGGTTGTACACTGTTGCTAAAAATAAAACTAAAAATTATTTAAAGCGAGATAACCTCTTCCAGCAGAAACTATCTCCAGAGATTCAGTACCATGCCGCTAAAATGGAAGAATTTGAGCTTGATCTGTCTGTGAAAAATATCGGGGATAGCCAGCTTGCCATGATCTTTACCGTATGTAACCCTGAGATATCCACCGAATCTCAGGTGGCACTGGCATTGAATTTACTTTGTGGATTTGGTATCCAGGAGATTGCTGATGCTTATCTGACCAATAAAGAAGTGGTCTATAAAAGACTTCAAAGAGCGAAGGAGAAGTTAAAGGAAGTAAATGTCAGGATTGAACAGCCGGATTTAACTGAAATCAGCAAACGTGTAGATACTGTGCTAATCACCCTGTATCTTTTGTTCTCTGAAGGTTATTATTCGACAACGCAGAACACAACTCTCCGAAGAGATTTTTGCGCGGAAGCGATGCGTCTGACCTATTTATTAACCGCTCAGGAGAGAACCAATCTTCCCGAAGTAAATGCATTGCTTTCATTGATGTGTTTTCATGTTTCTCGCTTTGATGCCCGCGCAAATCAGGACGGAGAAACTATATTGTACCACGATCAGGATGAAAGCCTTTGGAATAAGGAATTGATTGATCAGGGCAAGTACTATTTAGGTTTATCTGCCAATGGCAATCAGTTAACCAAATATCATTTGGAAGCTGGTATCGCATATTGGCATACCCACAAAGAGGACACGCCAGAAAAATGGTTACAAATTCTTGAGCTATATAATAACCTTCTGATTATAGAATATTCGCCAATTGTTGCTTTGAACAGGACTTTTGCCCTTGCCAAGGCTTATGGGAAGGCGATAGCTATTGTGGAAGCAGAAAAGTTGAAACTTACAGATAATCTTTTTTATTATTCACTGCTGGGTAATCTGTACACAGATATTGATGATACAGTTGCTTTGCAGCATTATAGACAGGCACTTTTACTCGCCAGTTCAAACGCCGACAAGACAATTATCACCAAATACATTCGGCACTTGACCGTTTAATTCTTAGGTACTTTGCCCAGATAATTATCAAGGCTCCAACGATAAGACGATAGGGTAGCCAATATAAATGCACCAGCACTTGCGCTAAAAACGGAATAATTTAAAGGTGCTTTTAACCCTAGCGTAATGGTCATCACGAATGCAAATGACAACAGCAGCAGGAAACTTCCAATAGCGGATTGCCTGGTTCTATAACCGATAATGAGCAATAGCCCAAATAGCGCTTCACCTGCAGTTGCAATAAAACCCATGATATCTGAAATCGATTTGGATAAAAATGGGAGTAGAGTGTGGGTGTATTCCTGAAAAGACTCCCAGTTGCCCCAGGCAATATTAGTTTGTCCTGCGGCACCCAGCCAGCCAATTCTGTCCAGGACTGCAGAGAAAAAACCAAGTCCTAATGCAATACGCAGAAATAGTTGGGCTGTATCCGTATATTTTTTCATCAATATATTCTTTATTTATAATGCTTTGTTATTAACCTAGGCTAAATGTACTAAAAAGCCTTCTTAGAAAAGATAAATGAGGGTGTCCGAAAAAGTGAGGTCGTCATCTCTTCTATTGTCGAGATGACGATGTGGGCATGATGCCATTAGCATAACGACCACCCTCATTTTGTGAAGTATTCCTGCTAACCTTATCTTAAATTACCTGGTTTGCGAATCCAGTTACTATAAGTTTGCTTACCAATACGGGCGTTATCCCCGGGCACAAGAGACTGATCGTTAATTTCTGCACCAAAATATGGAGCATGGACATCTGAGATCACTTCTCTGTTGTCATTTTTAAGGCTAAGGTATTGCCTTACGATTTCATCAAGCCCAATTTTTTCTGGCCCCGCAACTTCTGCTGCGCCATTTAAGGGAGTTCCCACAGCAATATCAGCCAGAGCTTCAACAACATCATCTGATGCGATGGGTTGGAACTTAGCTGACGAAACATGGATCTGATCTCCTTGAGTCCCAGCCTGTGCAATACCTCCTACAAATTCAAAGAATTGTGTGGCATGAAGGATAGAATAAGGAATTCCGGATTCTTGAATTAGTTTCTCTTGGGCAAGTTTGGCCAAAAAATAAGTGTTGGCGTTCGGACGATCGGTGCCAACAACCGATAGCGCAACATGGTGTTTTACGCCGGCAATTTTTTCTGCAGCAATCAGGTTGCGTCCAGAAGTTTCGAAGAAATCCAATACTGCCTTTTGTTCAAATGATGGAGAGTTAGCTACATCAACTACTACTTCTGCGTCTGTTAAAGCTTCTGCCAGTCCTTCTCCGGTAACAGCGTTTACTCCAGTTCCCGGCGAAGCCGCCAATACTTCATGACCCGCTTCGCTTAAAGTGTTTACCAGTTTTGTTCCAATGAGGCCAGAGCCTCCGATTACGACAATTTTCATATGTTAGTTTTAAAATTTTGACTGTTTATGATGATAACAATCGTCATTTTAAAATTGGACAAATCAGCAAGTCTTAATTCTTGTTGGTTAAATCAAGATCAGCCTTAATGCACTGATAGAAATTATTTTTTATACAAAAAAGCTTAATCAATTGCCAATATTATTTATTTCTGCTACTGTTTATCTTCTAAATTTGTTATACACATAACCGAAAAACCAGATATCACATGAACAGAAGACTATTGTTGGGCTTGATGTTAATCCTGCTCACAACCTCTGCCTTACAGGCGCAAAAGAAGATTGGTAATGAAACCCCAGAGCAAAAAGACAAAAGAATGGAATGGTGGAAAGATGCCAGATTTGGGATGTTTATCCATTGGGGCTTATACGCTTTACCTGCCCGCCACGAATGGGTAAAAAGTAATGAACACATTACTAACGAAAATTACCAGAAATATTTCGATCAATTTAATCCTGATCAGTTCCAGCCTAAACTATGGGCAAAAAAAGCGAAAGCAGCAGGAATGAAATATGTTGTATTAACCACTAAACACCATGAAGGTTTTACATTGTTTGATAGCAAGTTCACCGATTACAAAGCAACCAATACTTTGGCTAAAAGAGATTTAGTAAAAGAGTTTGTTGATGCTTTTAGAGCAGAAGGCTTAAAAATTGGTTTCTATTACTCACTGATAGATTGGCATCACCCAGATTTCACAGTTGATGAATATCATCCTTTAAAACCGGCAAACAATGATGAAAATCAATATTTAGCATTGAATAAAGGTAGGAATATGGCTAATTACCGTAAATATTTAAGCAATCAGGTTAATGAGATTTTAACTAAGTATGGAAAAATTGATATACTCTGGCTTGATTTCTCATATCCAGGTAAGCATGGCAAGGGCAAAGAAGACTGGGCATCTGTTGACCTGTTAAAGCAGATCAGAAAATTACAGCCGGGTATAATTGTAGATAACAGACTGGATCTAGATGACTACACAGACGGTGCAGATTTTGAAACACCAGAACAGGTTAGTACCGAAGCTTTGGCAAAATTTAAAGGTAAGACATGGGAAACATGCCAGACTTTTTCAGGTTCCTGGGGCTATTACAGAGATGAAAATACCTGGAAAACTAATAAACAATTGCTGAGCTTATTAGTTACCTCAGTTGCCAATGGTGGCAATTTATTGTTAAACGTTGGTCCAACAGCCAGGGGCGAATTTGATAACCGGGCAAATACCGCACTGGATAGTCTTGGACTTTGGATGCATGCTAATTCTAAGTCAATTTACGGATGCACTTTTGCACCAGATAAATTTAAACCTGCTCCGGGAACCCAGCTTACCTACAACAAAGCTGGCAAAAAACTGTATGTTCATCTTTTTGAATATCCTAAAGATGGCAAAATAGTGCTGGATGGATATGGTGAAGACGTCGTTTATGCCCAGTTTTTACATGATAATTCAGAACTCTTAACTGATAAAGACAAATCGACTTCCGGTAGTCTTGTCTTGAAATTACCAACCCAAAAACCAAACTTTCAAATTCCGGTTATTGAATTGAGTTTGAAATAATTCATTTTATTGTCTCGCAGCTATTTCTGTGAGACAATAATTTTCTATATTTGTTAGGCAATCGATTGTTTCGTTGTTTAATAACCAAATAAAAGTATGACGATCTGTAAACGAGTTATGTGTTGCGTGGCATTTTTCACCTGCTGTGCAACTTATACCTGGGCCCAAAGCGCCAACCCTTATGTCCTAAACGCAGGAACTAAACCTTATTTATTGCGTAGTTATCTCATGTTCGATGGAAAGAAACGTACACACGTAATTTCTGTAGGCACTTCTGAGAAGCTGAACTATTCTTATGATTTGAAACAGGGAGCATTATTGCAGGTATGGCGTGGGCAATTTCTTGATGTGACTGAAATGTGGAAGGATAGAGGAGAGCCTCAACTAGCCAAACCTTTAGGTACTGTGTTACCCCTTTCTGCAGCTCCTGCAATTACAGCACTGACTGATCAAAATGCAGTATGGCCTGATTCTATAAGCTTTGATGATCTCCAAAATAAGGGATATGTATTAGATAAGAGCAAGATGCCAACGTTTTTATATTCCTCAAATGGTGCTGATGTAAGTGATAAAATAGTAGTGCAAAGCGGAGGTAGTGGTATAGACCGTACAATAAGCATTAGCAATAGCAAGGGACCTCTTTATTGCAGGATTGCTGCCGCACAAACTATCACTGCATTGAAAGACAACATTTATAGCATTGGAAATAAAACATATACTATAAAAGTATCCGCTGAAACAAAGACTTTTATAAGGAAAACAAAAAATGGTCAGGAACTGCTTGCTCAATTGACCAATGGAACTGATTCATTAACCTATTCTCTAATCTGGTAATCAAAGAATGAAAAATTCAAAATACTTATTGTCTCTTTTATTACTGGGTGCTGGTATTGTAAACTCAAATGCACAAACAGAAAGTCAAATATTTCCAATTGTTACTGTTCCAATTCCCAAAGAAATAGCACTTGAAGTTGGTGGAATGACCTTTTTACCCAACGATGAATTGGCTGTGGCTACACGCCGTGGCGAGGTATGGATTATCACAAATCCATATATGAAAGATGGGGAGCAACCTAAATATCGCCTATTTGCGCATGGTATGCATGAAATATTAGGCTTAAACTATATTAAGGGGGATATTTATCTGACTCAGCGCGCTGAGCTTACACGCCTCCGGGATCTGGATGGTGATGGTGAAGTCGATGAATACCGAACAATGTATTCCTGGCCATTATCCGGCAATTATCATGAGTATGCCTATGGCCCTATGCTAGACAAGGATGGCAACATGGTAGTTACCCTAAATTTAGGGTGGATAGGATTTGGAGAAAGCATGTCCAAATGGCATGGCTGGATGCTCAAATTCACTCCCGATTTTACCATGAAGCCCTTTGCTACTGGCTTCCGTTCACCTGCGGCTTTCGCTCTGAATAACAATGGTGATATATTTTATGCAGAGAATCAGGGCGATTGGGTAGGCTCAGGTAGCATCACTCATGTTGAAGAGGGCGACTTTTTAGGCAACCCTGCAGGCTTGATCTGGGCTGATCAGCCTGGCTCTCCAGTAAAGCTTCGGAAAAAAGATATTCCGGATACAGGTGAACCCAAGTACGATGTAGCCAAAAGGGTACCCGGATTAAAAACTCCTTCTGTATGGATCCCACATTCTATCATGGGTAATTCAACTTCCGGAATCCTTAATTATTCAGATAATGGAAATATGGGCCCTTTTAAAGGACAGCTGTTTGTAGGCGACCAGGCCCAGAGTAAAATCAGTAGGGTATTCCTTGAAAAGGTTAAAGGGGTTTACCAGGGGATGGTATTTCCTTTTCGTGAAGGATTTTCTTCGGGTATATTAAGAATGAACTGGGGTTCTGATGGCAGTATGCTTGTAGGTATGACTTCAAGAGGATGGTCTTCAACCGGAAAAGAAGAATATGGACTGCAGCGTTTGACTTGGTCTGGCATCATGCCTTTTGAGGTGCAAACCGTAAAGGCTCAGCCCGACGGTTTCGAGCTGGAATTTACCATGCCAGTAGATGAAAAAACTGCCCGTAATGCTGGCTCTTATAAATTATCGACTTTTACTTATAAGTACCATCATATTTACGGAAGTCCGGTGATAAACCAATCTCCCCGCAACATTAAAGCAATCGTAATCTCTCCAGATCATAAACGCGTACGTTTAGTACTGGATAGTTTAAAAGAAGGGTATATTCATGAGATCAGAACTGAAGGACTACGCTCAGAAGGCGACAATACCCCTCTGCTCCACAATTATGGATATTATACTTTAAATAAGATTCCGGATGGAGAAAAAGTAGTGGCAACGGCCGAGAACAAACCAACTGGTAGCATGCAGACTGCAAACGCAGCACAAGGTATGGATCATCATCACATGGGGAATATGACAGCCACCAACAGCAAAATTACTGGTAGTACTGCAGCAGGGAAACACGTTACCAAACAGCCAATAAGCTGGAAGAACGGGCCGGATAAAACCATTTTATTAGGAACCAAACCGGGATTGAAATTTGACATTACAAATTTGACTTTAAAAGCAGGAACGAAAGTGAAGCTAACCTTTGCCAATACAGATGATATGCTGCACAATTTTGTGCTCACAACTCCAGGAGCGGGTAATGTTGTCGGAGAAATGGTGATGAAGATGGGGCTTGATGGTGAAAAGTATGATTTTGTTCCTAATAGTGCTAAGGTACTTGCACATACCACATTATTGCAACCGGGAAAATCAGATACTATTTATTTTACTGTACCAAAAACACCTGGGATATATCCTTTTATCTGTTCTTATCCTGGCCACTACACGGTAATGAAGGGACAGATCAAAGTGATTAAATAGATCATGAACCTAGCGATTGTAATATGTTCTTCTTCCTTTAACAGTGTTACAATAATCATCTAAGTTCATTCGCAATAGATGAGCGCCGAGTGCCAGGCTCGCAAGAGTATCGATGCCATATTTTTTATCCAGCAAGCTTAAAATATAATCTGTCATATAGGGATGAGTAAAATCATCCCTTTGTACTTTTACTTCAAGGTTATTAATGGTATAATAATAGATCCAACTCGTAATGATCTTTTGTATCAGGAATTCTTGCTCTGAAACAAGTAACTCATAATTTCTTTCTTGTACGGCAATAGGACTAAAATCTATGTTCAGGAACTGTATAAAATGATTATAATGGACGTCAAATAATTCCCTGGTCAGATTGTTAAATAAACAATTGACATTTTTATTTTCCACCCTCAGGTGTTTACCTTCGGGTTGGATAAAGAAAAGTTCAGCGGTTTTAACCCAGGGTTTTCCAGGTCGATAATGATAGATATCATCCGGATGTCCGCTGTCTTTTGAGTAGAATAACGGTTTCAATGCAATACGGCTTCTAGAAAATCTAGATCCTCCTCTTCATCAAACCCGAGTTCATCTTCTTCATCAAAATCGAGATTATCAAGATCTTCCTCAATTGGGAATTCATCATCCTCAAGATCATCATCTTCAAATTGGATATCGTCGTCTTCTGGTGGGCCATTCAATAATGAATTCCAATTATCAGTTTCTGCTGTTAAAGCTGGATCCATGATCGCTGTCTGCTTTTCTTTTATTTTGGTTTCCATAAAGCTGTTTTGATTAGTTTTCAAATTTTACCAATACGCTCGTCCAAAGTATTAAGGTATACCCTAAAAAATATAAAACCTTAATTACTTTAAATTTACGGTTTTAATTGAGAACTAGGAAGATAAAAAAACATCTGGTCGTGCGGCAGCACTGTCTTTTCTCAATATTGTCAATTTATTAGAAAAGCTAGCTAAATTCTGCATCTCTTCATGTCTTTCTATGGGCTATTTTTGTTAAAAAAAATAAACTATGAAAATAAAATGGTCGGGCGTATTTCCAGCCGTAACAACCAAGTTTACGGATAATGATGAGTTAGATTTCAATGCATTTGACGAAAATATCTATGCCCAGCTCGAGGCGGGTGTTGATGGACTAATCCTTGGGGGATCTCTGGGCGAAGCAAGCTCACTTACAAACGAAGAAAAATTTGGGTTACTGTCTCATACCATAAAATTGGTAAATGGAAGGGTACCGGTTTTACTCAATATTGCAGAATCAACTACCAAAGCAGCAGTACAAGTCGCAAAAACAGCTAAGGAATTAGGGGCTAGCGGCTTAATGCTTTTACCACCAATGCGTTATTATGCCGATGATGAAGAAACACTTGCTTTTTTTAAATCAGTTGCTGAAAGTACAGACTTACCAATCATGATTTACAACAATCCGGTAGATTATAAAATTGAGGTAACATTGGATATGTTCGCAGAACTTGCTAACTATGAAAACATTCAGGCTGTCAAAGAATCGACAAGGAACATTTCGAACATTACAAGAATGATCAACAGATTTGGAGACCGGTTTAAAATCTTTACGGGAGTAGATCCTATCGCTATGGAAAGTCTGGTAATGGGAGCACATGGATGGGTAGCAGGACTTGTAGATGCCTTTCCTAAAGAAACAGTAGCAATTTACCGCTTGATAAAATCTAACAGGATACAGGAAGCTTTAACAATTTACAGGTGGTTCCTTCCGGTTCTTGAATTGGATATTCATCCTAAACTTGTACAATATATAAAACTCGCTGAGGTGGGTACCGGTATAGGAACAGAAAACGTAAGAGCACCGCGATTAAAAATTAAAGGTAAAGAACGCGAGCGTGTCCTTAAGATTATTAACGATGCATTGGTGGCAAGACCTGTATTACCAGAAAACAGCTGGGGAGTGTTAGAATTACCAGCTGTATGAACGGAAGGAGCATAATTGCATCCCAATATTCCAAAAGGACAGCCAAAGTCTTCTATGCGAGTAATCCTGCATCAGGTGAGCTACTTAAAGAGGAATTTTTCAATGCTGTTGTCGAAGATTTAAATGAGGCAATGACTGCAGCGACAGAAGCGCACTACAAACAACTCCCTAAAAGTATCAGGGTTGCCTTCCTTAGAAGTATAGCAGAGGAACTTGAGTTTATCGGTGAAGAGTTGGTAGCACGTGCGCAGTTGGAAAGTGGTTTAACTAAAGTACGCTTAACAGGCGAATTGGCAAGAACTACCGGACAACTCAGGCTCTTTGCAGACCAGGTTGAAGAAGGTTCATGGCTGAATGCCATCATTGATACCGCTATTCCAGATCGACAACCAGTTCCTAAACCCGACATCAGGCGAATGCTGGTGCCCTTGGGGCCAGTGGTTGTATTCGGTGCGAGTAATTTCCCGCTTGCATTTTCCGTTGCCGGAGGAGATACGGCTTCTGCATTTGCTGCCGGTTGCCCAGTTATTGTGAAAGCCCATGCTGCCCACCCTGGCACCAGTGCGCTTGCTGGTCAGGCGATCATGCGCGCCCTACACAAATCTGGAGTACATTATGGTTTTTTTTCAATGTTATTTGATGAGGGCTATGAAATAGGAGAAATGCTTGTTAAGCATTCAGAAACCAGAGCGGTCACTTTCACAGGTTCATATCAAGGAGGAATGGCTTTACTCAAAATGGTGCAGCAGAGGAAAAATCCGATTCCATTTTTTGCAGAAATGGGAAGCATAAATCCCGTATTTCTGTTGCCACAGGCATTAAAAAGCAGGGCAGGGCAAATTGCTTCCACTTATGCAGGATCAATTACCATGGGCGCAGGACAATTTTGTACAAACCCAGGTTTGCTGATTGCTGTTAAATCAAAGGAGCTTGATATTTTTATAGAACACTTAAAAATAGAGATAGAGCGTGTAGCTTCTGCTACCATGCTTACAGTTGGCATCTACAACAATTATAAAAAACGAACCACAGAGGTGCTTAAACAACCAAATACAGAAGTTTTAGCGGCTTCCCTGGTTTTAAATGCTGATGCCAGCTGTCAGGCACTATCTATTGTATCAACAATTTCGGGGAACGAATTTCTCCAAAACCCAGTGCTTCAGGAAGAAATTTTTGGGCCATACTCTATGCTTGTTATAGCCGACGACACCAGGCAGCTTACTGATATAGCCGATATCCTGCAGGGGCAATTGACCATTACAATGATGGCTGAACCATCGGAACTGGCTGAATATCATTTGCTGATCGAGAAGTTAAAAGATAAAACGGGCCGTTTAATCCTGAACAATCCACCAACAGGGGTAGAGGTTTGCGCAGCCATGCAACATGGCGGACCTTTCCCTGCTACAAATGATTCACGTTTTACTTCTGTTGGATCAACCGCTGTGCTTCGTTTTTGTCGACCATTAGCCTGGCAAAACTGGCCTGATGAAATGCTTCCTGATGAATTAAAAGAAAAGAATCCACTCAATATTTTCAGATTGATAAATAACAAATGGACTAAATAGCCATGAATAGCAAAACTTTTTTTTGTGTAGATGCACATACCTGCGGTAACCCGGTAAGGCTTGTCGCCGGAGGAGGACCTGTCCTAAACGGGAAAAATATGAGTGAGAAACGGCAACATTTTTTGAAAGAATTTGATTGGATCCGCAAAGGGTTAATGTTTGAACCCCGGGGCCATGATATGATGTCGGGCAGTATACTTTATCCTCCTCATGATCCTGCAAATGATGTTGCAGTATTATTTATAGAAACGAGTGGCTGCCTTCCAATGTGCGGACATGGTACAATTGGCACCATCACTATAGCCATTGAAGAAGGATTAATAAAACCAAAAATCCCAGGACTTGTACGCATGGAGGCGCCTGCCGGTCTGGTTTTAATTGAATATAAAGAAACAGCTGGAAAGGTGATTTCTGTTAAACTTCGAAATGTGCCTGCGTACCTCGCCGCTGAAAATCTTTCGATTGAATGTCCGGAATTGGGAGAGTTCTTTATTGATGTTGCCTATGGCGGTAATTTCTACGCCATTATTGATCCTCAGAAGAATTTTAAAGGCATACAGGAGCATACTGCCGGTCAGCTTATTAGCTGGAGTCGAGATATCCGAAAGCAAATCAATGAAAGGTATAGTTTTGTGCACCCGCAAGATCCTACAATTAATGGCTGTAGCCATATTCTTTGGGCGGGAGATACGATTGATCCTACCGCTACCGCTCGAAATGCGGTATTTTATGGCGACAAAGCTATAGATCGTTCACCTTGCGGCACGGGTACATCAGCCAGAATGGCGCAGTGGCATGCAAAGGGAAAATTGAAAAAAGGAGATGTTTTTATTCATGAAAGCATCATAGGAAGCAAATTCACAGGTAGGATTGAGGATGTTGTTACGATGGATAAATACGATGCTATTATTCCAAGCATCGAAGGCTGGGCCGAAGTATATGGATACAACACCATTAAAATAGATGACAGAGACCCGTATGCTCATGGATTTCAGGTGATATAAGATATAAGAAACAAATGCAGAAAATTATAATAATAGGTGCTGGAATTGTCGGACTAAGTTCTGCTTATTACCTAAGCAAAAAGGGACATCAGGTAACCGTAATCGACAAAGGCAGTATTAAAGACAGTTGCTCATTTGGCAATGCGGGTATGATCGTTCCCAGTCATTTTATCCCGCTTGCAGCACCCGGAATGATTAGTCAGGGGTTTAGATGGATGTTCAATAGCAGCAGCCCATTTTATGTAAAGCCATCCCTAAGTTCCGGACTGCCTGCCTGGGGCATCAAATTTCTTCGAAAGGCAAATAAAAAGCATGTTACAGAATCCGCAGAGCCACTACGGAATATCTCACTGCTCAGCAAAAAATTATACGAAGGACTTTATAGCAATCCTGCACTGGATTTTGACCTCACCAAAAATGGAATTTTAGCTTACTATAAAACCGAAGCTGCTGCAGAAGAAGAATTGCACCTGGCACTTAAAGCAAAGGAACTTGGGTTGGATATAGCTATATTAAATTCCGATGAATGTAAAGCACTCCAGCCAAAACTGGATCTGGATGTATTTGGAGCGGCTCACTATCGATGCGATGCGCACCTTGATCCAGCTAAATTAATGGAATTGTTAACCCTGCATTTGGAAAAACAGGGAGTAGAAATTTTGCGAAATCTAGAGGTTACTAATATCGAACGCTCCGGCAAGAATATTAGCGCTATCTATACCGGCGCAACAAAGTGGAACGCCGACCAATATGTATTGGCAGCAGGAGCCTGGTCACCTTCACTAGCAAAAATGTTAAATCTGAATTTATCCCTGATGCCGGGCAAAGGATATTCATTTATGGAGGATGAACCGGAACAAAGAATGACCATTCCGGCATTACTGTGTGAAGCAAGAGTTGCCATTACCCCTATGAATGGACAACTCAGGTTTGGTGGAACAATGGAAATTGCAAAAATTAACAACAAAATAAACATGAACAGGGTCCAGGGAATTTTAGAATCCGTGCCTAAATACTTTCCTGGGTTAGCACCTAAATTGCCCCGTATTGATCATATCTGGTATGGCTTCAGACCCTCATCTCCTGATGGATTACCTTATATCGGTTACGGCTCCGGCACAGCTAATTTGGTTATTGCTACCGGTCATGGAATGATGGGCTTAAGTCTTGGTCCGGCAACAGGTTTACTAGTAAGTCAACTAATCGATCAGGAAAAAACAGAAATAGAAATTTCAGCTTTCCATCCCAACAGATAATACGATTTTAGCTACCTATAGCCGAATATTAGCATACTTAAGCTATAGGTAGCACTCTTTTGGTTAAGATTGTGTAAATTGGGTATCAATAAACGGGAGCGTATGAAAGTTTTACCTTTTACCATTTTAGTACCTGCTGATAGAAGTGTTGTCAGTGAAGAGATCGAATTACCATACTTCTACCCATATCTTCACCGACATGAAGAGTGGCAGCTTACCTGGGTGGAGCAAGGAGAAGGAACCCTAATTGCAGGGAACAACATGCATGTCTTTTCATCAGGGGATATTTTTCTTGTAGGAGCCAATCTGCCACATTTATTTAAAAGTAATCCTGATTATTTCAGCACTGAGAGCGGCAAATCGGTTAAGGCCCATTCTATCTATTTCAACACTAAAAATACACTTTCCGGCTTATTTGACCTTCCCGAATTGAAAGCCGCTAATTCCTTTCTAGACAACTATAAGCACGGATTTAAGATTCCAGCCAATCAATGCACAAAGATTGCTGCACAAATTAAACAAATACATCATTCTGCTGGTATGGTATTGTTGTCTAATTTCCTGAGCTTAATGAATATGATCCAATCTATAGACAACGATGTTGAAGTTTTATGTCCGGAGGTTTATTCTGCAAGTCTTACCGAAAATGAAGGTATGCGATTGAGCCGGATTATCAACTTCATCATGAAAAATTATCATAACAAGATCGATCTGGAAGACATCTCCAATACTGCATATATGAATCCGCATGCATTTTGCCGATACTTCAAGAAACATACCGGTCACACGTTTGTTTCGTTTCTAAATGAAGTAAGAGTAAATGACGCTTGTAAAAAGCTGCTTTCTGAAGGAAATCCAGAGTCTATTGCAAACGTAGCCTATAAGGTAGGGTTCAATAGTGTAAATAATTTTAACCGGGTTTTCAAGAGTGTGAAAGGCAAAACCCCTAGCCAATACATGGATGCGTATAATAAGGTCAGCAACATAAATTAAACCCCTTTCCACTAAGATCAACCTATCTGATTGATCTGATTCGAACGATTTGTAATTCTATGTAAGTTATGGCCTTACAGTTATATATGCTAAATATCCGCTCTATTAGCCATAAAAATGATAAAAAAGTTTAAGTCGTTACCAGCAACATTTTCCATTGCTTAGTTCTAAAAGACATTATGATTTTGAGTAAGGTGAGGTTACAGATCCATTTTTACACCTACCCGCAATGGTCTGTGTGCAATTGCATACTCAAAGGCTTCCTGAGCCTCAGTTAAAGAAAATTCTTTCGACACTATATCCAAAAACGGAAAATTCAGATGCTGTTCTTTTATAAAGTTGAGGGCGTATTGAAGGTCCTCGAAATTATAGTTATGCAAACCTTTAATGGTAAGCAGTTTTCTTATGATTTGCTCAGCATCAATGCCAATCTTCCTGGTTTTAAAAACTGCGCCGGCCCAAATAGCAGTTCCACCGGTTCTTAATGATGCAATTCCCAATTCTATCGCGTCTGGCGAACCACTCATATCAAATACAACATCAATTTTGTGTTCAGCTAAGATCTCCGGCAAATTTGTTTCATCATTAGAATTATAAGAGAAATCAGCGCCAAATGCCTTTGATCCTTGTAAACGTTCACTATTCACATCCACTGCAATAATCCGTGTAGCCCCTGCAACCTTACTCATTGCGGCAGTAACATTTCCCAGAATGCCCAGACCTGTAATAAGCACATTTTTTTTCTCCAAAGGCCCGGCCAGTCTAATCGCTCCGGCCACAGTTGCCAGTGCACAATTAATGGTTGCTGCAATAGGCAGGGGTAATTCATTAGGTAATTTAAGGACACATGTATGAGCCCGCAAAATACAATATTCGCTTAAACCACCATGAAAGGCGTCTTCTTCCAGAACCTGTGCATGGCCGTATTTAAAAAGATGCTCCGATTTTTGGGGCATACCTTTATCCAGCCATTCTTGTTGAGGATGTGAACAGAATATTGCCCAGGTTACCAGATCACCCTCCAGTAATTTGTTACCTGCCTGATCAATACGTGGATGATCTGCATCCAGTCTAACAATCCTACCTACAATCTCATGGCCCAATACAGTTGGTGTCTTTTCACTTCGGATGCCACTGAAAGTATAGAGATCACTTCCGCAAATGGTGGTATAAAGATTCTTGATTAATATTTCACCCGATTTAAGTGTGGGTATTTCTCTCTCTTGCAACTGCAGTTTTTTGCCGGCACCCTCAAAAACCACGATATTTCCTTTCATAATAACGATCTATTTGAGTGCATAATTACTAAACTTATGTTTAGCATAATTAAACACTATATTATGAAATTGTTAATATACTGGCAAGTATCTATTAATAATATTATAGCGTCATAACTTTTAAAACAACACTGGTTCGGCCTGCATCTGCTTCCGGATTAATACCTACAGTCATAAGGAAGTCTCCGGAATAAGACCTTTGGCTATCAATTGGGGAGGTTGTACCCGGGTAAAGGTTGACTTCCTCAATCTTATACATTTTGTCAGGATCAAGGCCTTTAAGCTTTATAGGAATGGCGTTTTTAGCATTGTAAAGCGTAGAGACATAATAATTGAAGATTATAGCTGTATCTCTGGTCTCACTAACATATGATATGGCAGCTACTTTGTTTTCATAGGGATCTTGAAGCCGGTACTGCTGCCCGTGCCACACAATGTCTTTAATGCTATTGTATATTTTAACGGCATTTTGACTAAACAGAAGCTCTTTCTCGTCCAGCTCATTTACCTTCACATCATAGCCCAGTTTACCCATCATGGCTACATCAGTTTTAAATTTGATTGGCTGCTTACCCATATCTGTAACATGATTATCAACAGCTACCGAAGGGAAATAATAAGAATATTCCCACTGAATAAAAATGCGGTCAAAAGGGTTGGTATTATCGCTTGGCCAGAATTCAGTAAAATATTTTAGTGCTGCATAGTCTACTCTTGTACCGCCACCAGCGCAAAGCATCATTGGTATTTTTGGATATTTTTTTCTTATTCGCTCAAGTACACTGTTCAAGCCCTTTACATATTCCAGATAAAAATGATCCTGGTTTTTTAAAGTAGGGGAGTTGGCATTATAGATCAGTGAATTGCAGTCCCATTTGATAAAAGCCAAATCGGGTACTTCCTTAAAAACCTCATCTACAGTATTGAATACAAAATCCTGAACTTTTGGATTACTAAGGTCCAGAACCAATTGATTGCGCATGTAGTATTCCTTTCTTTCTGGTTGTCTGATAATCCAATCGGGATGGTTCTCATAAAGTTCACTTTTTGGATTAACCATTTCCGGCTCCAGCCAAATACCGAATTTTACACCATTTGCTGTCGCCTCCCTGCCCAAAGCACTAATGCCATTGGCTAGTTTCTGTTTATTAAATTGCCAATCACCCAAACCTGCTGTGGCATTATTTCGAGGGAACTTGTTACCGAACCAACCATCATCCAGTAAAAATACATCTACACCCAGTTTTTTGGTATCTTGAATAAGGTGATTCAATTTCTCATCGTTAAAATCGAAATATGTAGTTTCCCAGTTATTCAACAACGTTGATCGCTCGCCCATACCTTCCAGTAACTGGTAATTTCTTGCCCAGTTTTGCAGGTTTCTGCTCGCAATGCCTTTTCCATTTGCCGAATAGGTATAAACAAAACGGGGGGTTATAAATTCTTCTCCTGGTTTTAGCGTGTAATTCCCAGAAAAGTTATTGATTCCAGCAGTTAGCCTTAAGTAATATTCATCAAAAGTCTCAAAATCCAGCCTGAAGTTTCCTGTCCATTCCAATGAGCCAGCAACAACTTCTCCTAAATCTTCTGTGGCCGGCTGATCAATAGAAATCATGAAAGAAGAGGAGTTTAGCAGGTTATTTCTGGTTCCAAGTTTCGAATCAATTGTTTTTATTCCATGCAAAAGCTGTTGTTCCTCAGAGCGCATTTCACGGCCCCAACCGCTATAGTGGTTTTTTAGAAAGAATTTCTTACCACTAAGGGTAAGATTTGCTGAGGCATATTTATTTAAAACAACATCCCCTTTTTCCTTGTGTACAATTTGTACCCATTGTTCTATTACATCTTCATTAAAGTAAGATAAATAGTGTAAGCTAACCTCAAAATTGTATTTTGCATCTTTGAGTACAATACTGGTCAGTTTTCTATTTTGATCGATCTGCTTTTCTTCGACTCTGGAAAATGTAAGTTCGGTAGATTTGTTTCCATCAGCATGGGTTACTGTTAAGGCAGGTTCCAATAAATTCAAAGAACCCGAGGCAATGTATGCTTCGCGTTTGTTAAAGAGGTCGTCAGAACCAGGTTTGTATTTATCCAGAGATTGAATGCTGGAATACTCTGCAGTGTTCTTTAGCTTTTTGCCGATGTAACTCAAAAGCAATGAATTGTCCTTATCCGTTTCCAAAACAAGTACATTGTTTTTTGTAGTGATCTCAAATGTTTTCTGAGCAAAGTTACTTTGTCCTATGGTCATAAATATTAAGAAAAGTTTTAAAGATTTTTTGAATATCATTTTTTGTCTAAGTAAAACAATTTAGTCTGCATGTTTTTCATTTCTGGTAAAAGTTTAACAGAAAATACATACCTGATTGGTCGGTTATTTTATATGTTTGTACAAGGATGTGTTAATTGTGATCGTAAATCTATTTCTAAAAGGTGTAAAAAAGATGCAAATGGCCATACAAAGAGAAAGCAGTGTTTTGTAGTTATAATTGCTTAATTATTAAGGAGATACTCTTAAATGGATTCTAATTCTGTACGGCCGGTAAATCAATCTTTTTTTAAAGCATTAGATCTTTGCTGCCAGAAAATAACAGAAAAGATGGGCGACAAAGCCATTACTGAATGGCGGGTTGAAGATTACAATAGATTAAGTAGTCAATTGGGCAAACAAACGGGTGTGTATTTAAGTGTAAATACACTTAAAAGGATATTTGGCCGATTGAAAACTCCCCAACGCTATTTTCCCCAAAAAGCTACCAGAGATGCATTATCGCAATTCATTGGTTATCGCGATTGGCAGGAATTTGAACTGGTTTTCGCAACTTTAAAGATCGAGAATGTTACATCCATCTCTACTGATCAGGAAAATGATATTGAAGTACCTAAAGACACTAAAGTACCGCGACTTGTTGTTGCTATTTTTGCAGCATTGGTTTTGGTTATATTAGCCATTGTCTTCTTTTGGAAAAATACAGCCGAGTCTATGCAGGTAAAACTGGTGTGCGAAAATCCTTTCGGCAGTGTATCACATACCGCTGTATTTAAACTAAACTCAAAGGTTTCTTTTGATGAAAATGAAGAATATCAGGTAGATTTTATGGATGAAGCATTGGTGTCTTCCATTAAGGGTAAAAACAAGATCACAAAATTCTTTAGAAACCCAGGAGTGGTGTATGCAACATTGTTATATCACAATAAGCCAATAGATACAGCCTCGGCCTATATGCAAACCAAGGGCTGGGTAGCCAATTCTGGTAACGATACCTCCAGGGCATTCCCCATTGCAGGGTTAAAATCACTGGATCCAAAAAACATTTATGTATCGCCAAAACAACTCGACTCAGCAGGACTTGACACGCATAAGCCCTTTGTGGTTGGCTTTAGCAACATCAAGCCATCACATATTAACGGAGATAATTTTTCTTTCTCCTGTAAAATATTTGCCGAACAAAGCAGACCAGGCACTCAATGTGTTGAAACTACAATTATCATCTTAGGTGAAAAGCACAGACACCTGTTAAAGTTAAACAGACGGAGCTGTGTGGCTTTCTCTGAATACAAATTTTCGGAAGTCAGGGTATTAGGCTCTGAACAATTTTTGGGCGCCCTCGCTTTTAATCCTGAAAATGGCGGCGAGGTAATGATTAAAGTAGAAAATAAACAGGCATCAGTCATTTTAAACGGTAAAAAAGTACTTTTTACTAAATATCAGCGATCAATAGGCAAGGTAATGGGAATTAAGATATTATTTAATGGCATCAGTAAAGCAGTTTCACCTGAGCTACATGATCTGAGTACACATGAAACTTTCTAAAAAAAACCTCGAATCATACATCCATTTGAATTCAAATTATCTTTTAATCAATTAACCTTAAATACTTTACGTATACATTTTTTTGTTTTTGATTTGTACAAACAAATACGCATACTTAAATTAAACAGATTTAACTTTGTTATATATCAAACAAGTATACACATGAGATCTTTTTTTTTCAAAGCACTTATTTTATCCGTAATCTCCTTTTCTGCAAATGCACAAAAGACGCCTGCTCGTGTTCTTATTATTGGATTGGATGGTTTTAGTTCCGAGGGATTTAAAACAGCAAAACATCCTAATCTGGACAAGATGGTCGCTGATGGCGTACTTTCGCTAACTACCAGGCCGGTAATGCCATCCATTACACTTCCAAATTGGACCAGCCACATGACTGGCTCAGGCCCGGAAGAGCATGGAATAACCAGTAATGACTGGACAATGGAAAAACATCCACTTACTCCAATTGCGACAGATAAAGAGGGATATTACCCTTCAATATTTAAGGTTTTGAAGGATGAAGTACCCTCGTCAAAAATTGCCTACTACTATAACTGGAAAGAACTGATCAATCCTATTAATAAAAAATACCTTGATGAGGTTAATTTTGAAGAGAATGATCGTTATCAGGAAAACTATAGCAAAGCATACGATTTTCTATTAAAAAATAAACAAAGCCCTACACTTGTATTTTTATACAGCGTACATACTGATCATGCTGGTCACAGCTTCAAGTGGATGTCTCCTGAATATATTAAGGCTATTGAGGATGCAGATGTTGAAATTGGCATATTGCTGAACAAACTAAAAACAGCTGGAATTTATAAAGATACGCACTTTCTGCTAATTACAGACCATGGTGGCATTAACCAGGGACATGGTGGTGTGTCAATGTCGGAAATGCAGGTGCCATGGGCCATTACCGGACCTCAAATCAGGAAACGTGGTCTGATTACCGAATTCAACAGCAATAAAAATACAGCTTTGGTATTGGCAAAGATTTTTGGAGTAAGCAAGCTACCTGCTGCCTGGACAGGGGTTGTACCAAATGCGATATTTAAGTAGGAATATCTTCTCTGTTACCTTCCTATCCTT